>Ga0207756_100197_pt1 | contig 32318 bp, 37 predicted proteins | sample A23M1SouthBayCA_FD_187748 | JGI IMG/M metagenome (GOLD analysis project Ga0207756, IMG submission 187748) | Aerobic enrichment media microbial communities from Eden Landing Ponds, California, USA - A23 M1 (3) (SPAdes) | ecosystem: Environmental > Aquatic > Marine > Unclassified | place...
GGGGCCGACTTTGCGGCCGGCGACGTTGAGCACGTCGTCTGAACGACCGTGCAGGAACCAGAAGCCATCCTCGTCTTTTTGGGCCCAGTCGCCGTGGTCCCACATGTCGTCGAAGCGCGACCAGTACTCTTCGAGGTAGCGCTCGTCACCACTCCAGAGCGACTTGGTCATCGACGGGGCCGAGGACTTGCAGACGAGATAGCCTTTCTCGTGGTCGTCGGCGACCGACTCGCCGGATGCGTCGACGATGTCGATGTTCATCCCGAGGGCGGGGCCGCCGAGCGTCCCGGGTTTGAGCGAATGGAGTGGGGTGGGCTGGAGGAAGCAACCGAAGATTTCGGTGCCCCCGGAGATGTTCATGATGGGAGCCTCGCCGCGGCCGACGTTGTCGAGGAACCACTGCCAGGAGTCGGGGTCCCAGGGTTCGCCGGTCGACCCGAGCAGGCGGAGTGTGGAGAGGTCGTGGCCTTCGAGCCAGTCGTCGCCGTGTTTCTGGAGGGCGCGGATAGCGGTGGGGGAGATGCCGAAGGTGGTGAGGCCGTGGCGGTCAATCATCTCCCAGAAGCGGTCGGGCTCGGGGTGGTCGGGCGCACCCTCGTAGATGAAGATGGTGCCGCCGTGGGCGTGGTTGCCGATGAGCGTCCAGGGGCCCATCATCCAGCCGATGTCGGAGACCCAGAAAAAGCGGTCGGAGGGCTTGTGGTCGAACGAGAAGTAAATCTCCTTGGCTGGCTGGACGAGGCCGCCCGCATGCGTGTGAACGATGCCTTTGGGTTTGCCGGTGGTGCCAGAGGAGTACAACAGCATGGATTCCTGGTCCGAGGGGAGGGATTTGGTGTCGTAGGTGTCGGACTGGGTTTCGACGGCGTCGTCCCACCACTCGTCGCGGTCGTCGTCCCAGGGGATGTCCTCGGTGGTCGAGCCAAAGCGGTCGAAGACGATGTTGTGCTCGACGTGGCCGGCTTCGGCGATAGCCTCGTCTGCGGCGCCTTTGAGGCCGACCTCGTCGCCGCGGCGATAGAAACCGTCGCCGGTGAACAGTACCGAACACTTGGCGTCTTGGATGCGGGTGGCGGTGGCGTCGACGCCGAAGCCCGAGAAAATGGGGACGGCGATGGCGCCGACCTTGAAACAGCCATAGAGCAGGGAGACGATTTCGGGGACCATCGGCATGTACAGGCCGACGGTGTCGCCGGTGCCGATACCACGTTCTTCCAGCGCGTTGGCGACCTTGTTGGCGCGGCGATGGAGTTCGTGGTAGGTAATCTCGCGGACCTCGCCGTCCTCGCCTTCCCAGATAGTGGCGACCTTGTTTCGGTTCTCGGAGTCCGGGGCGGCGTGACGGTCGACGACGTTGTGGGCGATGTTGAGTTGGCCACCGACGTACCAGTCCGTGAACTGCGGGCCCTCGGAGGCGTCCCGGACCTGGTCGTAGTCCTCGTAAAAGTCGAGGTCGAGATAGTCGACGACTTCGTCCCAGAACCAGTTGAGGCCGGAGGCGTCCACGCCGTTGAGGTCGGAGACGGTCCGCTCGTGGAGTTCCTCGAAGTCGTCGATGTCGTGTGTTTGCATGAACTGGGAGACGTTGCTCTGCTCGACGACGTCCTGACTCGGCTCGTAGCGAATTTCGTCGAGTTCCGCCAGTGAATCAGCCATGGTGTATCATAACGAACTCCCGACACTCGATATTAAATCTTTCCGGTTATTCACGGGCACTGTTCAGATAAGCCGATTTTGCGCCCAACTCAGTGCGAGTAGCCAGTTTTCCGCACTTTCCGGAGTTGCGTGACTGAAGGTATTATAGAATTGTTCAGTCCGTCTTTTTGTCTCCTGAAAGATACGTTCGACCGGGTTTCGTACGCCAAACGTCTCGTGTCTGAAGTGCATACCGAGTTCGAACAATCCGGCCTGGAGCCAGGGTGCGCCATCGACCAGAAATTCGGCGTCACCGACCTCATGTTTCTCCGCTAAATCCCGGAGAAACAACTTCGTCGTTACGATTGTTCGGGTAGAATAGAGGCTGACGTGGAGGATAACGTTAGTTTCCGGTTCGACCGCTGCGTACAGCCAGAACCGCTCTCCATCCACCTTGACGACCGTTTCATCGAGTGCGATCATGTCGGGATCTCGGCCGGCTTCCGGTTCGAGATCCGATTTTTGGACCCAGTTGTGGACGGTCGATCTAGCACGAGAGACGCCTAATTCATCAAGTATAGAAACTGTATTTGAGAGAGATAAACCGGACAGATGGAGCTGCAACGCGAGCTTCATGAGGTTCTTCGGCGTCGCTTCTCGTTCCACAAAATCTAATTCGATCGCGTCGAAACAGCCGTTGAGGCGGGCGATTTTCGGCATGGACACCTGAAAATTCCCGTCTCACTTTCCTAGTATCTTACTGATCTAGTTTCTAGTACTTATCTGAACAGCGCCTATTCACGATGCGGTGCCGCTTCAGGCCGGTGCTGGACCGTGACAGGCGGACAGTCACAGCGGTAGCGAGGCGAAAGCCAACCCGTTCACTCTCTGCTGCGGTCATTGGTGGTTGTGTCTACGGCGCAGGCAGGGGTCGTCAATGTGTCTGCGTATCTATCCAACATGCAAATTTATAACTTTTCTATGTATACTGTTTATATTAGAATTCAATATACTGTCCGCGATCCACCTCATGTGACGGATTCCTATTTTCTAGCTCTACTGTGTTTATACGACATTCAATGCAATTTGAAGCCTTTTCTACTGTTTGTGTGCTGACGCGACTTGGAAATTAGCATTATTTAAAAATATCCGCCTATATGCTTGATAATACCGTATATAGTGTAGCAATCCGGCAGAAAATATGAATATAGGACTCTTAAAAACCCTAAATAATTAATTTTTGCTTTAACCAATATGTACAAAATCTGTCCCTGGTAGAATTACAAATATTTTACTATTATTAGAAATAGTCGGATAAATATCGTAAAATAGTCCGTTCAGAAACTGGTAGTCACGTGGCTTGGCCGGAGGAGTAACGTGTCGTTGCGTATCACAACGGTGCCGTCGATGGCTATTGCGTCGTGACCGACCGCTCGCGCTTGCGGTAGTGGTCGACGGTGCGGTGGGCCAGCAGGTAGCCCGGCACCGCCGCGACGGCCGCCAGGACGAGATTCCCGACAAGTAGTCTGAACAGGACCTTCGGCGCGGCCGCGAGCGAGGCGTCTGTGAGCCGGACGCCTTCGACTGGCCCCAGCAAGAGAAAGCCGAGTGCGAGGCTGGCGACGTAGACGGCCGGTTTCACGAGCGGGTTGCACACTGCCACCGAGGCGACCAGCGCGAGTCGGTTCAGTCGGTCGAGCATCGTCGACAGCCCAAACAGGATGCTCGGGCCGACTCCCACGGTCGGAAGCATCGCGACGAACAGGCCGAGGCTGAAACTCCGGGCGACGCGCTCCGTGCTGTGTTGCTGGTCGAACGCCCGCCGCAGGAGCCGTTTCGTGCGGCCGATGCCCCGTCGCAGGGACCCCCGCGGGTCGACCCTCATGCAGAGGAAACGTGGGTAGGTAGCTACATATCAGTTGTTGTGAATACGATTTCTTTATTCACGGAACCGCGTGATGTTTAGTCGCCGATTCGCCTGTCATCAGTCGGATTTCTCACTCCGTTGTTTCGCCGTTCTTCTCTGAGTTCTTACACTGGTCTGGCCGGGGTTCGACCGGCTTCACTCGAAGCTCTCCGAAGCCGTACTTTGAGTGACTGCCGACCCGAAGGATGCCGCTCTTCGCGGTCTCGATGGGCCGGTCGCCCTCGTACTTCACGACTTGCCCGTGGTCGACGGTCTGGAGCTTGTAGACCTCCCGTTGCTCGAGTATCTTCTCCTCTCGCTCACGGAGATCGCGTCGACTCTCCTTCCACCACCACGGGACGTCTTGGTCGGCGGCCTTGGGGTACTCCGATTCCAGTACGAACGGCGTCGTCACCTCCACGAGGAAGGCATCGCTGTCCTCGAGCCGGGAGTAGTCCAGGTCATCGAGGTCGACAACCTGCGTGTCCTTCAGCCGCGTGATGCCGTAGCCGTAGTTCCGTTTGCCCCCGAACTGGAGGCCGTCAAGCACGTCCTCGCCCAGCGGGAGCGCATCGGGGTCATCGGCGTGCAGGTAGGCGTTGATGTACCACTTCGTCGTCTGCTGCTGCTTGCGAGCGTCCTCCGGCTTGCCCATGATCGTCTCGTGGGACAGCGCCGGGTGCCCGCTCTGCGGGCGGATGTCGTGCGTGTTCAGCGCGTCTCGTGGGCGGCTGTCGAGAAGCCAGCGATGGGCCGGGTTCCGCATCAGGAACAGGTCATCGTAGCTCTCGACGTCCGGGAGCCCGCTCCCGAGGTACGGTCGGATGCCGCTCTGTGAGTGCTCCTCGAGGAACGTCCCGAACTGGCCGGGGACGAACACCCCGTGACTGGCGTGGAGGTCCTGGTGGACGTCGTGGGAGACGTGCTGGCCGAGTGCGTGGAGGATGGCGTTCCCCGAGACGTAGTACGGGTGGCCGATGTAGTCCATCTCCAGCTCCCAGTGAACCTGCTGGATGCGGGTCACTGGTCGAACACCTCCCGGAAGTCCTCGATGTACTGGAGGGCGGTCGACCACGCACCGATCCGCCGGAGATTCGCATCCAGCACCATGTCGTACTTGTCGTGATCGGCATCCAGCGGGTGTGCCTCCAGGCGGTTCCACGCCGATGCCCACGACCGCCAGCGGCTTCTGCTTCATTGAGTGTCGATTCAACTGCGTTCTTGGTCGCTACGTTGTGTGCTAAGGTAACTCCAGAGAACCCTGTTTCGTCGTTGGGGACGGTTGCATCCTCAGCGAGCTTCTCTCGTGGGTAGAGTGAAAGCCACGTTCCTTCGAGTTCGAAAAACGCCACGTCACTGTCGTCCTCGCGTTCCTGCATTGGAAAACCAAGTCCGTCTCGATAGAAGCGAATGGACTCGTTGATGTCCTCAACGCCGAGGGTTACGAGTGAAATTTTCGGGTTCATACGTTGAAAGAGACTTGCGAAGGTGATAAGCTCGTACCCTATATCTAACGCTTAGAGTGCCTTGTCGATATTGTGATTGATACAACCCACCACAAGTTCACGGAACTGCTTCCACCAGTGCCGTGAGCGGACGAATGCACCGTATTTGCGTTTGAGGCGACAGTTTACCGTCTCGTTTTGACTGCGCTGACCGTAGAGATCAGTGTCCAGTCGAGCATTCCACGCTTTGTGAAGTGGCGAGAACTCGCGGTGTTTGATGAGCGGACGAACACCAGTTTCACGGGCTAATGCGCGAACCTTCTGGTCGTCGTATCTCTTGTCGCCGAGGAGAACCGCTACTTTCTCGGTATTCCGTTTGATGAGCGACGGCGCAATCTGTGAGTCGTGTTTTCGTGTCGTCGTCACGTGTAAGTCGAGAATCCCGTTCGACCTTGTGTCTACAAGAAGCGTGACTTTCAACTGCTGAATCGTCAGCTTTGCTCGTTTCGTGTAGTGTTTTGAAGCATGACTGCGGTCGAATCCGGAAGCGTCGATCCCGACGACACCGTTGGTCGACAGAAGTGTGACCGAGAGGTTGAGCAGGACGCGCCAAACCGCCATATCAAGCCGATTGAACGCCTTACATAACGTCGAAGGAGACGGTAGTTCCTCAAGACCGATGGCATTCCGAATCCGGGGCATCTCGATAAGCTCGTCAAGCAGATCACGGTACGTCGTATTCTTCCGCACCTTGAGACAGAGTAGAACGATGTGATGGTGTAATGTGTACCGGCGTTTCGAGAACTTCGATGAGTAGCGAGCGACAGCTCGTCGGGCCAAGTGAAATGCCTGCTCAACGAACCGGAGTAACCGCGACTTCGGGAGGGTCTGCATTCGCTCCCACTACCGAACGTACCTGTAACTCTCTGAGGATTTCAACAGAGCCATTTGTATATATAACAAGGATTTCTCTCACTCGAATACCACCCTCGATGCGACGTAAGGCTCCTCTGACCCAACGTAACTACATCTGACGAACAAACTGCGATTTTAGTCTCGCCGGTCCTCGATTTCTCCTTCAGTCGGGCCACCAAATGTGCTAATCCTCGTCGGTGACCCACCTCTCCAGATGGTCCGGTCGGAGTTGTGGTCGTCTCGACGCCGCCGTCCTCAGAGATTGTGATTGTGACACTCAACCCCCACCACCCAACACGGGTAAAGGTCAGCTCGTGTTTCCTTGGGCCCAGATATGTTCCTACAGTATACGTAGGACTCTTCGCCCACATCTCCGTAGTACAGCCAATCGATGGATAAGATGCGCAAAGAAGTCCGACGGATTGGAAAGATGGGGCGATGGCCTACGCTTCGTCCTCGTCCACTTCGTCATCGTCGTACCACGGACGAGGGATTCGGTCCTCTCCCGGTTCTTCGTCTTCGCCCGATGGAACGTAAGTATAGACCCTCCTCAGAATCGGGTGACCTTCGTCTCGGGCCACATCGATGGCTAAGGTTGCGGCATCCTTAATCCCGTCACAGACACCGTGACGTAAGTGTAGGACGCCATTTCTGAGATAGCGAGAGTTGACGCTATATTCGTCTCTGTCGCGATAGTAGATTACCTCAATAATGTCATCAAGCTCTTCTCTAGTCAAAAGTGTCTCAGGAACAAGGTGACCGAAGTCGCCGTGAATTGCTGCTCGGCGATAGTACGTGTCGTCCTCGTCTTCATCGCTCATAGTAAGGCAAAGACCGCGGAGAGGACGATGCACATCGCGACGACCGCGGCGACCGGGACGTGCGAGCCGACATCGACGAAGGTCATCAATGTCAAGCCCGAAGCGAATCCGATGTAAGAACCACTCATGAACCGAATCACAAAATCACCCCGAGAATCCGAATCACGGGCCAAAAGTACAGACCCGCGATTACACCAATGGCGTATGGAACCAGCAGTACTGCGAAAAGACAGAACGTAATTACAGCCCCAATATCACCGAATGCGGCTTCGGCTTGTCCCAAAACACCGTTTAATGCGCGCGGATATATGGTCCAAATCGCGAGCAGCCGCGGGACCATCATATCGGCCACCGTCGAGGCGGAGAACGATGGCAGCAGGAAGTATATCACCCACAGGACGCCTGAGATAAGAGAGCCCCAAAGGAACCACTTGAGCGAGAGGAAACCAATCACGAGGACGAGCACGACCAAGTAGAGGAAGTCGCCAAGGAGGTCGATGGTGGCATCGAACATGTCGTCCAAATATCGCTCAGGAAGGGAGATAAGGCCGGTATCTTCGCACTGATAAGTACAACCCGGAACGAAAGCAGCCCCTTGACCCGCTAGACGACCGTCGGTGCATCGAAACGTGGAACGAGGAGGGCTGGTGGAGGACCCGAAGAAGTGGTCGGACGAACCGGCCGTCGAGTGTGCCAGTCGGGTATCTGTTCAGGATTGGACAGGAGCCAATTTGAACGCTTCCAGACCTATCCCTCCTCCTCGCGGTGTGTGACTCGAAGTCCACCCTCATCTGTAACCGAGACATCGTAGTGGTGGTCGGGCTCGCAAGTGTCGTTTGTGTACGCGCAGAGCCAAAGTCCATCTTCCCCCATTCGCTCGATGCGGAAATTACAATTCTCTATGTACTGGTCGATATCCACGTCCGGCGGATGTTTTGTGATGTGGCTTGTGTCGATGTCGTCGTCAGAGAGGTCCATACTCGTTGGTTCGTACGGACTGTAGATGGATGTGTTGCTGCTCGCTTTCCTGATGTAGTTTTCAACGATGAATCAATAGACGCCGAGAGGTCGCCAATAACCCCTCTTTCCGTGGTGGCGAGTAAAACGCATCGAGTGCCCGACGTACGGAGGTGAGACACGCAAAGTAGCGAACAAAGTCGCTGAGACCGACTGGACCTGCCCAGACCGCGAGGGCCCGTCGGTCCTGAAACTGCTGTTGGACGCTATCTCAGGACGATGATGTCTCTACAAGGTAGATTCCATATATTCCCCGAGCTACAACTAAATTGAATCTAAGAATTATCTTTGGACATCTCGTTTAGGAAGTCTTGATTACTCAAATTAGCTTTTCCGCCAGCAATCCAAAACTGATATCGAAACTCGATATCGCGACAAGCCATACTTCAGTTAGAAATTAGTAGGTTATAGTGACCAATCCATCCCGCCGCCATCTCTTGGCCGCCAGTGCGACGGGCCTTGCCACCGGTCTTGCTGGATGTCCGCAATTTGGGATAGGCCTCCCACACAACCAGAACGACGAACCCGCACCCAACGGAAGCGACACCAACCCCGACGACGAGACCCCCGTCCCCACCCCAGACACCAGCGCTGGCACCTTCACAATCATCCGCGACGACGACCGCTTTGACAACCGCGACTTCGCCTTCGAAGACAACCCCAAATACGGCGGCTTCGACAACCACGACGCGTCCTCAAGCTCGTACAGCACCCCCGACAGCCGCCTCACCACCGTCGAAGCAGGCACAAACGAAATCGCCGTCACGATTGACAACCTCAAAGTCGACCGTGCCATCGACATCTCCCTCGAATACAACACCGCCTCAGGCGAGATAGCCACAACCGACCCCCAGACCATCGAACCAACCACCCAACGCGAAAGTCACGACCTCACGTTCGACGTGACCGCCACGCTCCCCGAACTCGCCACGGGATTCGTCCACGTCCTCGCCCGTGACACCCACGAAGGAGTCACCTCCGACCGCCTTCTCAAGATACACCGCTACCTCGCCATCCCCCACGACGGCGGCGTCTACTACATGAACCACGGCCTCAACCACCACTCTTACTGGGACCCACTCGATAACTACCTCGTCCACAACCTCCCGAGGAACGTGCAAGCCCACCACAAAATCGACTCGGGCGGCAGCCGGACGGTCTTCTACGCCATCACCCATAAAAACGCCGCCATCGGTGGCTCGATTCAAATAAGCGACAGCCAAGGCACAGGTAACCAGAGCATCCCGCAGAGCGTCAACACCGCCCCAAGTAACTCTGCACTCTCAGGGTTCGAGCACCTGCGGTCCGATCTGCGTATCGTGTGGTTGTCTCATCGAGCAGTGTATATCTAAAATAAGACTGTTTTCGCAATCAACCAGCGCGGTCGTTTTGACGGCCTTGAACCGGTAATTCGTCCGATTCGCGTAGTGTCGGCTCGCTCCCTGTCGATCGAACCCGGTTGCGTCGATCGCATGGACTGAGCCAGATTTGACGAGCTCAGCTGAATGGCGAAGGAGCGCCCGCCAGACCGCCATTTTGAGCTCCTGATATCGAGCACACACGGTCGAGAAATCAGGAAGCTCACCGGGTTCTAGGTCCAGTTTCTCGACAACAGCACCCATCTGAGACAACTCGTCGAGAAGAGCCCGGTACGACGAGGATTTGAACTCTCTGAGTGCGTGAATCGTGACGATCACCCAGTCTGCAAATCCGCCCTCACCACGTTGAACGGCTGGTTCTGACCGACCACCGGTGGCCTTTTTGGCGAGCGAAACGACCCTACTCGTGAAGCGGGAGATTGTAAGTTGCACACTTCCCTTTTCCCGCTTCACTTCCTAGTAAGTTCGACATTTAGCTACTCTTACTAGCGTCTAAACACGCCCACTAATTGGAATTGGAGACACATCAGACCGCGACTGCAGTTAGGTCACTCTCCGAGCGTTTCGGTAGTCTCGCCGGCCCATTCTACGCCTCACCTACACGAGAGTCGTGCGGAACCGTCAAAAGGCTAGGACTTTGTACGCAAAATCTTGCCCCGGAGGAAACGAGTCCAACTGCACTGCATATGCACCTACTCCGTCTTTCGGTTGTTCAGTGCCACGATTCGGGGTGAGACGATAACTCTGTTCAAAAATACACGCACATCTAGTACGCAGATAAAGATGCGAGGGTTCATGTGTGGGTTTTTCGTGCCCGCTAGATATGGTGATGAGAACCGACGACCACGGAATCTCGTACGAAACGACGCTATTTCGACGGGAGCAAAATTTGGATAGCCACATCGACTGGCTGTGGCTCAAGCCCGGTTCTGGATTTGTAGACATTCTAGAAGCCAAGGCGAAGAATTTGTATCCTGATTCTGACTCTGAGTTCGTCCCAGAGGACGGCAAGCTCCGACGGGATGGGGAATGGTATTGTCTCAAAATTACTGATGGAGCGAGTTTCTACGAGGACGTGGTTCGCATACCTGCTTATTACGTAGATTAACGGAAGCCGAAGTTCGGTTCCCGCGAAAGACGAAGGGGATGAAGGTGTATCAAGCCCTCATCCAAGCGCAACGGTGCAGTATCGCCGTGGGCTCTCGCCCGTTTTAGACAAGGACTGTAACCCCTAAAACGAATGCCACGAACCGCCGCGCAGGTCGCGTGTCTCGGGCGGTCGGGCGGACGGATACGATACACGATATCGCCCGCGCCCGTTGCCGCGCGTCGGCGTAGTGCTACGTCGATGCGTGCCTCCGCGTCACGATCGCGCGTAGACACCCGCCCGCCTGTCGCGGTCGGGTCGCGTGGGTGTCGTGGGCGGACGTACGTCTACCTGTATCGGCGCACGTGCTGGTAGACGCATCGCTCACGGGTGAGCGAGCGAGTGCTGGAAAGGAGTTACTCTAGTTCCTGAATCTCTCTCAACCCGCGTTTGATGTCGCGGACCACACGGTCGATGTCGTAGCCGCTCGCTGGTCGGACGGAGTAGAAATCCAACAGGATGAACTGGCCCGACTGTCCGATGTCGTAGTGGATGTTGTGCGGTCGGTACGGACCTGCTTGCAAGATGACTGGGACGCCGATGCGCTCCTGTATCTCGGCTGCGACTTCCACCTCACCGCGTCGGTACTGGTAGCCCCGATACAGGACATCCTCGTACTCAGTCTCCACGATAGTGTTCGTGCTGTTCTCCGCGTTATCGCCGTCGTCTGGGTTTTCTGTAATCATCCGCACCGTCCCCAACGAAATACATTCCACATATACCCTCGGATTTTTGAAACGTCGATATTAGGACTCACAGAGGCTGAGGCAAGTGATTAATATATCATTGGATTTTGTGAGTGATTCTTCCGGCAGGATTCTCGCAGCGCAATCACCGCTTTACACGGGCGTAGTATCTGTCTCGGATTTTGCCTTGGCCGATGGTCTCGTAGTAGATTTTGTACTCTAGCGGGTCACCTGAGTAGACCTTATCCTCGTCGTATGGACGATGACCATACTTGTCGATGAAGCCTTGATAGTACCCTTCGTTCGCATCGAAGACCCAATCGGGAAGCGTCTCAACCTCCACCCAGGAACCCATTTTGAACTTCAAATATCCGATGAAACCCATGTGGTTGCGAGGGCTCCAATCGACCATGTGAGATACTTACCACGTGTCTATGAAAAAGGAACTCTCTTCCATCACCCGAGAGTCGCGTAGAACGTTTGGCCGAACTTCTCGGGGACCGGGATGTGTTCCAAGTCCTTTGAATGCAGCCGTATGTAGTCGTTGTGAGCGCGCTGGCAGTGCGCTTTCAGTCAGGTGAGGCCGTTGTCGCTGGTCAGATACTTGCAGATGTCGTCTACGTCTCCGCCGTCCTCGGGGATGCTGTAGTAGACGCTGTGCCGAGGGACGACATCTCTATCTTCGCCCATCCAGAAACGTGGGGTTGTTCGCCACGTCCTTACAGACGGGTTTCGGCTTGAGTATGTCCTCCGTTGGCGGGTTCTCGTTTCACGCATATCACTTCCTCCCGACCTCGCCGCATGAACAGTGATTCCCGAAACCGAGTGGGCGAATCAACCACTTAAACCACGTTCTCGTCCTGGAGCGATTGCTTATATGTCTATAATTGAAGCCTCTGAATCCTCTGAAATCGGCGGCTAGAGAAAAATATAACGTCCATATAGTAAGAGATATATAGTAGGATATAACTTGGTTCAGCTCAAACTACAACTTGCTCATACGGAATTGAGCGATAAAACATGATTACGGAAATCACGACTCTCGTAGACCGCATCGTCGAAGCAGGCAGCCCATTCATTGCGTCACCAAAGGAATCGCTTAACAACGACAGAATCGGCGTGCTATACCACGTCGTTGGAAGTGATGAGTCTCTTAGCGAATTTTTGGGAGACATCGAGGAAGTACAGGTTGGAGAGGAAACGTTGCCCTTTGAGGGGCACGCAAACGTGCTTCACTCCGACGTTCACTTCGTCAATCGAGTTCCAATATTCGCTGCCAATGACGCCCATTTGGGCCTTGAGCAGATTCCGAAGGAAGATGGACGGGACAACCTCCACCAATTCTTGAATGGCTCACCGGACCACACAGACGACCCCTCAAAGACCGTTGACTTAGAGAGACTCATCAACCAATTAGCGGCGGAGGGGGCCGTTGCAATTGGGTTGGAAAAATCGCTGTTCGAGCTGGGGGAGACTCAAGAACTTCCGCTCAAAATCCACATGCCACCAGCACATGGGGCCGAGATTGTCAGTTCGGTGGCCTCAGTACGTGTTGGAGACGACACCTTCGACTTGGCCTGTCAATTCACTATCCACGGACCTGAGTTCGGGTTTAAGGTACCGCTGTATGCCTCAGACTCGATTCTGGGCCTATCCCCTGTTACAGTTGACGAGGGAATGAGTAATCTGGAAGGGTATCTGAGCGGGCCCCAGTCCCCGGCCGCTTGAATAACCTCTCCAGAACCACCTGGTAGTCGGATATCAACGTAACCACGCGCGGTCGTCTTCGAGGAGGTTCGATTCCGCCTGTGGTCCTGCTTCCTTCGGGAAGCGTTACTATCATGTTCCAAATACCAGACATCGATGAAGTCGAGGAAGAGGTAATCAAACACGTTGAAACCCAGTTTGGGGTGCTACCGTGTTCAACCCGCCGAGCAAAATTCGCTGAAGACGAACGTGAGTTGGTTTACCGCAATGTGGATGCTGACTACGACGAGTTCCGCGAGAAGGTTGAGTCGTATAATGGCGACGGCGGCAAGACAGCAATCGCGACGGGGGATGGTGAGCCATTTTTCGTCCACGTTCTCGTCGAGTCACCGCCAAACGGGTGGTCAGAATGAGCCATCATGCCATTGTTGCGATTCAAACCGGCAGCAACGAGTACGACATCCATCATAGTCCAAACGGTGCCTACGAACTGTACCTAAGCGAACTGCTGTCAGAAAATACCGCCAACGGAACGAGCGACGTGTCCGATTTCGATACCGGAGATGTCCATAAAATTCCGGAACTCGAAAAGTGGAATTCGCACAGAGATGCCCATCTGGACGGTGACATCAGCGTTGAATCGCAATACGCGGATGAACCCCCAATAAATCCCGAGCCGATGCACACGAGCGTTGCACTCCAGAAAGTGGGACTCCCGATTAATTTCGACAATATCGAGGCGTTTTATCTAGTGAGGGACGGTTCCGTGGAGACGTACCTGCCAGTTTGGGCTGAGCCTAATGTCATTCGACCGTGGCGAGTACACCTCAGTGTCGAGGTCTACAGGGGCGGAAACCTTCCGAGCAGTCCGCTTGAATTCTCTGCCGCGATGAAAGAGGCCGACCCGCTCCAGGTAATTGATGCAGAAACACTCGCTCCCTCGAACAACTGGCTCGACGACCGAATTGTGTCTGATGTCGTACTCGAAAACCACGAGTACGTGTACGCCATGCATCATCAGATGGTTACAGAGTCAAAGAGTGAAGCTGAACCTCAGTCCCAGAACACAAACCGGACCAAGGTATCGGGCCTCCTCGCCACGGACTCCTATCACTTCTCAATTCGTGGTCCGTCGGACACCACCGCCACGCAATCGCCAGTCGGGCGGGGGATGTTCCTTCGGATACCAAACGCCAATACTAGTAGATATTGGGGAATCGTAGACGACGTGAACGAGGCGAGGTTGGAGACCGGGAGTCGGTTGAACGTTCCAAACACGCTATCTAATGAAGACCGCTCCAAGGCACTCAAAAATCTGGTTGTGGAAATACTCGCCAAACACGGTGACAAGATTGCTCCCTTCAGCCCGCCCCCGTTTGGAGAGCTGGCTAACGAACTTTCTTCAGCACCGAGCAACCAGCCGCCTCAACGGGCAGATTAGCTTCAAACAACTCTGTTGTGCGTACGACCTACCCGCTTGGGAAGCTAATATCCGTTACCACTCCAGCGGCCTGCTGATTTTCATACGCACCATGTGCATGTTTCAGCCGCTTTTCGGATAGTTCAAACACGAGTGAGTACGGTCCACCTCCACTCGGACCGATTGATTCGAGGTAGAGTTCATGATTCTCGGCGGAGTATCCTGTCTCACCCTGTACCGTCATCGTTGGATAATCAGTTCGAGTTGTCGCGTTCGGCGCATAGTACTGATGCTGCCCGATTACGAGGGTTTCCATTGCTCGATGATATGACTCCTCGGGACTGGACATGGTTGACCACCTTTTCTTCGTGGACTGGTATAAATCAGTGGTGGGGTCTGTTCGCAAAGAAATAACAAATTAGAGTCGTTGAATACGGTGGTAGAATACGTCGTGGAATTGGGTACCGCACTCTAACATCCAGTCGATGTATTCGTCCCACCGGTCTTCGTCCGTGATTTCGGCCTGCTTGGTGAACATGAGCTTGCTGCGGTCTTTTCCAGCCCGTGTTTCTTCGGGTTCGTTCCAAACCAGGTTACGGTCTAACTCCGCATCAATATCCTCTCGGTCTTCGTGAAGTTGCCAGAACGCCTCTTCGTCGTCCCTGATAACCAGTTCTGCACGAAGTTCGTTGTCGCGGGAGTTGAATACGAACGAGAGTTCGAAGCCAGCTTTGCCAATCGGGTTACTATACCAATGCTGAGGTTTTGGTTTCCGGGCGCTCAGGGGTGTATTGCGTTCCTCAATGGTGTCGCGAAACTCCGTCCAGAACTCTTCCTGCAGTTGTTTCGTATCCGAGAGTTCTCCCTCGGACCGTTTCGCCTTTTCTTTCCACTCGCTGGGCTCAACGACGGGATTCAATCGAACAGCGGGTTCCGATTCACCAATAGTCCATACTTCCAGCCGAATTGCGAAAAGGTCCACTCCTTCCCGGCTGTTTTGGTTCAGCCATTGCATGGCATCCTGGTGCTCATCGTAGAAACGGGGAGCTATCCAGACAATTATGTCGGCATCAATGCCGGATGCATACGCGAGCGATTTTCCGAGATGGTCGTGGTTGGACGACCCAAGCTGATTCTCGATGACCACGTTCCGGTTGTCGTCTACGACCTCGGCCAGGATATCGACGTTATACCGACCGACGCTTTTCTCCTCCTGAATTACCTCCAGGTCTAATCCGAGCGCGTCCTCCAATTCGGATTCGCCTTCCTTTCGAATATCCTCGGCTAACCATGGTGTGAAATCCTGCCCCTCGTGTTCCCAATACTCGCGAACGTCCTGGGATTCGAGCGATGCAAATTCTGGCATGGTATTAGATATTAGCGATGTCTCAAAAACATACCTGCCTGGTTTCGACTGCATGGGCATCCCCTGATGATGTAAGCATCCTGTAGTTATTTCACAGTGAGCGAATGTGTGACTGATATGGAAATCGGACTCGTGAGCTGTACCAAGAGCAAGCGCGACAAGGCCGCCAAGCCCGCTGAGCTCTACATGGAGTCCGCGTTCTTCAGAAAGGCCCGAGAGTATGTCGAAGCGAATCATGGTTCATGGCACATCCTTTCCGCGAAGCATCACCTTCTCGACCCTGATGGACCACCTATTGAACCCTACGATGAGACGTTGAGCGGCGCGTCGATAGACACGAAACGAGAGTGGTCACGAACAATCTACGACCAGCTACAGCGAGAGGGACTGCTCGCTGACGGCAATAGACTGGTGTTCCATGCTGGCAGCGACTACTACGACGAACTACTCCCTCACCTCGAAGAAGCGACTGTCCAAACTGAATTACCCACGGATGGACTCCAGTTCGGGGAAACGCTGGCGTGGTACAACGAACGGATTTAATCGAATCCAGCCATCCGACCGCTGTACCGTTCTAAGGTCTGCAAAAACTCCGGCTCGTATTCTTCCGAGATGTGGTTGATGTTCCACTGGCCAGATTGCTTGATGTCTGTGACCGGACTGTGGTAGCCGAGCCATCCCCTGTCACGAGGGTCAATAGATTCCTTTCCGAAATTGCTCACAAGCGCTATCGCGTTTCGCTCGATATAGGCTCGGTCACTCTCTGGTCCAGGTTCGTCGTCTACGTCCACCCAAAGGAACGGTAACTGGCCGATGTACTCGCTTACCCGTCGCTCCATCTCCAACTCGTCTAAACGCAACTCCTGCCCGGCACTTGAGCCGACACCCCACTCGGGATACTGCTCTTCTAGGTCATCTCTCTCAATGAGTGCCTCCCCGACACGCTTTCTGAAGACGGAGCCTCGGTGGTTACCGCCACCCTCGTAGGTTCCGCGTTGTGCTCCCCTGTGCGTTCGCAACCGGTCCCACAGCGAGGTGCTGCTTCCCGTAGATACCGCGTGGGTACCAATACGCGTCACTCGAAACTGGTCACTGGACTCACGGGTTTCATCAGGGTGAAAAAAGAAATAGACACCACGGTCCGGCCAGTTCATTCGACCATTACAGTTTTGGAGCCGTCTCTTACCACCGACTGTCGCCTCCAAGTCATCGAGGAGCGAATAGAACCGGTCGAGGTCCTGGCATCTGCTCATATCAGCACTCCGGAAGCATACGGATTAGTCGTTTCCTTTAACAGACGAGATTTCTAAACGACAGAAAACATCTTATATCGAGCCACGGTTAGAAGGAGTCGGTGGTTTGCGCGTATGGTGCCGACCCTCCCAAGTCGTACAGAAGCACCTGCTATCAGCACCGTCCGCCCGGCTGACGGCGTAACTCAGTACTGAGTTTTAAAACGGGTCACGGTGTGAGAGGCCGAAAAGTGGGAGGACTTGCGACGCGGCCGGAAGGAATGGCCTCGGACAGGGGTGGGCCGGCGGATGTTTCTGAAATTTTTCGCTGTCGAACTCATCTCACCTTTCGTCCATATCTTCCGGCTTAGCCGCCTCGATTCGAGACTCCATTGAAACGTTGTGTTCTTGTTCAACTACCTCCCGAAGGGCCAGCAGATATGCCTCTGCAGTTTCCATCCATTCGTACGTGAACTCCTCAACCTCCAGGAGAACCTCGTCGAGTTCCTCAAGTTGGTCATCGACTTCTTCAATCTGTGGTGTCGAAGCAGATAGAGTATCGAGCCGACGTTCCTGACGGTCCACTTGCTCTCGCAACGCCCGTATCTCTGCCTCTAGGTCGGTAGGCCCGTTGTCCCCCTCATCCTCGTCCTGGACGGGTGCAAGCAATCCGCGTTCAATTTCTTTTCGTGCGATACCAGTTAACTCGGCTACTTTCGGCGGCTCTCTATCTCCATATCCGTGCTCGGCGTATGAAACGTCGATGAGTTCTAAGTCAGCCAGCCTGTCGAACCGATGATTCGTCTCATCTCGCGAAAGGCCGGTTCGCTGGCGAATTTCTGTGAGCGTTGCTTTCCCACCGAAGTAGGAAACCGCGTTGAGAAATCTTGCAGCCTTTCTATCGATTTGATACCGGTAATTTGACTCACCCATGAAAAATATGTCATATTCCAGGTGCAAAGGAGCACCGTGGCTAAACGAGGGGACGGTCCGTGGACTCAGGGTACCCTTTGTACACCGTTGTGCGAGGGTGGGTATTGAACGCCGATTCTACCAATGGGGCCGCCTATCCAATTGGAGAGATTCAGGTCCAATATATCAATTGGCAAATTCACGCGATATTGGGTATCGACGAGGCTATTACTTGTCCAAGGGTAGCCGTAAATCCCGCCAGCGAAAGTCCCTCGTCCCAGCGTCGTCAAGGTTGACGCGATAAATCGCCGAGTCGCGAGGGTCACCTGTTTCGATACCAGCGTCGTCAGTTATTACCGCTACGACCTCACCAGTCTCTCGATGAAACTCGAAATCAGGGTCTGTTTTGTCCGGAATGTCTATTCGCACCCTATCTCCTTCTCGAATCCGATTCATCTATTACTAGACCACTGAAGCCACACCAATATCCATTGGGACAAACACCGCTCTCTTCTGCGCAATGTGTTTTATTCCAAGATACTCAACGAAGTCAACCCCGTTGCAAAGTTACCTAAATTCAATTGGCATCTTCAATATCCCACTGGCTAGTCTGAAGAAGTTAGTTTCTGTAGAAGGGAATACGGGTAGACGAGAAGGGGAACGTCTGGAATCTGCGAACACAGAAGGTGAAACAGCAGAGTGTCCATTCTCCGGATGGCCGTTGCTACACCTTTACTTTCATTTTCTGCCCAACCTATAAATCACTAGCTCTCGACACACGCATAATAAAAACTCATGGTAACTAAGAGTGAAATTGATGGTATATACGACATGGAAAAGGTTGTAGAAGAGTGGGAGTGGAAACGGCGAGGGCCTAATCTGGAGGGGGAGGCAACCGTTTACTGTTTGAATGAGGATATAAATCTAACACTCAAGGCATGGAAACGTCGGAGTTATGGATTCTGTCTCCTTTATAAGAGTTCGAAAGTTGTGCGACGATGGGACACGTCTACTCCACATACGAACCCCGACGGAGAGGTTATCACTGACCCGCACAAACATTATTGGACAGAGAGGCATGAGGACGCCTACGCCTATTCGGTGGACGACGTTGCAACCAACGATGTTCATCAAGCATTCTTGGATTTTCTGGATGAGTGTAACATAGAACTCCGAGGAACGTACCAAACTGGACTGGAAAACCATGACTGACTGTGAAGACATAGTTTGGCCTGCTCTGGATTCTGCCTTCAAAGAAGGTGTGACGATTACCAGCGAGGAGGGTGAGTGTCATGTTACGGTTCCCTTTGAGCGCGCGGATAGAGACGCTATCTCACTGTGGATTCGTCGGGAAGGAGAGAACTATGTGGTCAGTGATGAAGGGGAAACTTACGGATATCTCTACCTCTCCAACATAAATTTGGACCAATCACGCCGCGAAAAGCGGCTGCAAAGTACTAAACAACGCTTCAATCTGGATAGTGCAAAGTACGAAGTGAAGTTGACTGCAGAGAAGGAGCGATTAGGCGCTCGTCTCCTTGATGCTATACAGGCTGTTCAATCTATCTCTTATCTCTCGTATACCAGACGGCAGTATACGCAAACCGACTTCCGAAATGAGGTGGGGAGCTATCTTGATGACGAGGGCTATCACTATGAGCGGAACATAGACATAGACGGTGATTCAGAACCACACAGGGTAGATTTCCATGTCCAGAATGGAAAGCCGACGTATCTGGATGCTATTCATGCTGAGGACGTTTCCACATCACATAGTATGGCCGAGAGAACTGCGTTCAAGTGGGTAGACATCCAGGCTGGCACCCCTGACGTAACCACCATCACTGTCCTTGACGATGAGACCGGGGAGTACGATGAGCGGACTGTTCGGATTCTCAGCAACTACTCGGACGAGTACATTCCGTGGTCTACACGAGGTTCAATAACTAATGCAATCGGGTAACATGGCTCCTCCCTCATCCACACATCATCCTCACTGAAAACCAGCCGCACACACTCTTTTCCAGCAATCACCCTAGCCTTGAAGTTCAAGTAGTGTTTCCCGACTAATTCTGTCATTTGGTAGCAGGCAGATTTTTATCAGTCGGCTCGGTGGTTCCAATTATGCCCGATTTTGCTTCTCTAGAATCCCAAGAAGTACGCGAGTATTGGGAGCATGAGGCCCAAGAGTTCACACCGTGGATTGCGAGTGAGATACGCGCTGAGGGCGTTTCCAAATTGGAAGACTCGTTAGGACTGGACCTTGATGTAATCGAGGAAGAGAAGAGTGTTGGACGCTACAACGTCGATATTCTCGCGGAAGTGGTAGACGACAACCGAAACGTCGTTGTTGAAAATCAACTGAATCCCTCGAACCACGACCACTTGGGGAAATCTATTGCCTATGCGTCCGGGGTTGACGCCGACATTATCGTGTGGATTTCGCCACGGTTCCACGACGAACACCGGGACGCGATTCAGTGGCTCAACGAGAACAGCCGCGAGGGCGTGGACCTATTCGCTATTCGACTCGAAGTATGGAAAATCGGAGATTCCGACCCTGCTGTCCGGCTGAATCCCGTCGCAGAGCCGAGCGAGTGGAAGGAGAAGGCCAAGCGGTCAGAGGGCGAACTAACGGACACAGAGAAGTTACAGGAAGAGTTTTGGACCGAGTTTCGGGACCGGATTGAAGACCGCGATACGCCCTTGAGCGCTCGGAAACCGAATCCGCAACACTGGTATAACAACCCGATTGGGAAAACCGGCTTTGAACTTGCCTTCATCCTCAATTCCCGCGATAACGAACTCCGGGCTGAACTCATTATTCGAGATAACGCCGAAGCGTACCGGCAGTTGATAGACCAGTCACAACAAATCGAATCGGAGTTCGACCGAGAACTAACGTGGCACGAACCGGAAGAGACGCGAGCCGGGAAGGAGCGGAGTCGTATCGTTGTCACGAAGTCGGCTGACGTGACCGACCAAGACCAATGGGACGAATACCTCGATTGGATGATTGAACACGGCGAACAGTTCCACGACGTGTTCTACGACCGGATTCAGCGGCTATAATAGTCTATTCCAGAAGGATACAGACCGGAAGCGAGAACGTTCTATAAGTAGGAGTAGTGGCCGGTCCGGTGAACATTTTCGCCATTTCTGAGTGAGAGGTTCCCTTCATCATCGAACGATGGTTGTTTATGTGACAGAATAGTCCTGTTTTCTGAATCCTCAAACAGTTGTTCCACACTAGCGCCATCTCGAATATCTATCCAGCCGGTAGCCAGTGTCCTATCCGCTACCTTATTGTCGAATATGTCACGATAAGAAATACTGATACCGAATCCGAGCGTACTGACACCCTCTTCTATGAGTTCTTCGACACCCTCACTGAATGAGAACCTGCTTGGCTGTTCTCCGCCGGGGTCTACATATCGCTCAAAGTAGAGAGAGAAGTTCAAGTCTTGGTCATCATCTTCACGAAGAATCTCTTCTGTACGTGTTTGAGGTAGGTCTTCATCAGCACCTACCCTCTTCGGTGTGGTTGCACCTCCTGTGTAGGTGGCACGAAATGTAATCTCTCCCTGTGGTGTGTCCTGTTCAGTACTGGTGAAAACCTTGTCAGAGAGCGGTTCCACCTCTACACCCATATCATAATCAGCAGGTCCGTCTATCGCTTCTTCACCAACGTAGAACACAACATCAATCTCGAATTGCTTGGCGAGGCCAGTGCCTTGATTCGAACAGTGAATAGTGATAGAATCATCGGAGGCTTCAGTTACCGAAATATCGACAGCAGGAATGTACTCGACTTCCATTATCTCTTGTTGTCGTTCTTGAATGGAAGTCTGTTCTTCACTGATTGATGTTTGCTCTTCTGCTATAGACGCTTGTTCTTCGCTAATGTCTCTCTGGTCTTCTAAGACTCTCGTCTGGCGAAGGTATATCCATATCAGACCACCTGTAAGGAGACCATTCACGAGAATAGAAATGACTGACAACGAGATATTCCCTGCCTCACTCGGAGTTGCGTTCGGAAAAATCGAATCGACTGCCGTTGTAAGGAGGCCCATTGAAAACAGGGTTAGCCCGACAACCAGAAGTGCGACGTGAGAGAAAACAACGGCTATTCCGACCCCTCTTTCGGCGGATATTTCCTTACCACGGAGTCTTTGCCAGTTCATAAATCCGATTTCGTGAAAATCAGGTTCGTGCTATTTTGTTCCAACCACTCTGCCTTCTCCTTGTAATTCGGGACGTGTTCCCCGACGAACTGCCAGAACTCCCTACCGTGGTGCTGTTCGGTCAGGTGTGCGAGTTCGTGGACGACGAGGTAATCAACAACGTCGGGCGGAGCCATGATAAGCCGCCAGTTCAGGCTAATCGTTCCGCCAGTCGAACAACTGCCCCACCGAGTTCGCTGGTTCCGAAGTTCGAATTTCTCGTATTCGACGCCCATCTGTTCCGCGAAGTGGTCGGTGCGGTCGGTGAGATAGTCCCGCGCCCGGCTCCGGTAGAAGTTTTCCAGAACTCGTTTGACCGACGACTGTTCAACGGCGCTCTTTCGGAGACGAATCGAGTCTTCGTCTATCTCGTGCTTTCGGCGTGGCTCTATGACGAGTTCTCGGTCTTGGCCGAGGAATGGGAAGGACCCACCAGCCTCGAAGGTCCGGTCGGGGACTTGCTCACGGTAGGTATCGTACTTCCGTTGCTGGTCCACGACCCACGCCGCGTTCTCTTCTAGTAATCTCGATGGACGAGCGTTTTCGGACTCGGGAAGGACGACCGTTACACCGTGTATGTCCACGTCGATACGCGGCTCGTTGGCGTCGGCACTACGGCGTACCTCGTACTCGATAGGATTCCCCAATAGGTCGATTTGTCGAGGTTGTGCTTTAGCCATTGTTCGCAATGAGGTAGTTCCGAATCGCGTCTACGAAATCGTCGTCGTCTTGAATCAACTGTCCAAGGTCGTACTGCTTGACCAGCACGTCCAGCAGGATACGCTCGATTTCAGCGATGGTCTGCTGGTTCGTCTTCCAGCCGTGGTATCCACGGTCCACGCGGTCGCGGAATTGTGAGACGATTTCCTCGGCCACGGCTTCGGCTTGTTCTTCGGAGTCGATTGCCTCGGTCGTCTCTTCGGTCAGGTGGGTGTAGATAGCGAACTCGGCGGCTTCCATCCCCTTCTCGTCGGCCTCGGCTTCTACGTCCAGAATCTCTTCCTCGACCGCTTTCAGGGCTTCAACGGCCTCGGGGTCGCCTATCTCGTCTCCCTGCCAGCGTTCCACTATGTCCGTCACGCGCTCGCTCAAGCGCTTGTAGCGGGGGTTCTGGTTCTCCCGAGGGTGCAAGTGTTCGCGTGTCGCGTGGGCAATCTGTGACGCCTTCACGCCGGGATTGTCCAGCCCTTCTACGTCTTCGAGGTATTCCTCACCGAGTTTGTACGTCGGGAAGTCCCGCTTGATTTCCCCGATTTCGACGTTTTCGCTGATTATCTCGCGGGTCTTTTCCTGCATGTCCTCTTCGGGGTCGTCGTCGCCGGACGTGGTTCGCTTGAACGCGACGTGGACCCGACTTAACCACTTGTAATCATCTTCGATACCGCTCTCTATGAGCCGTTTGTCGGGCGCAACGGACTCGTAGAGCGATTGTAGTCGCCGGAAGCCCTGTTTGAACTGGCGGCGCTCGGGATGGGTGCTGACGCGTTCTACAGCCTCATAGGCCGCCTCTTGGCTGTCGTTCTTCGGTATCCCCCCGAAGATTTCCATGACCGTTTCCAACTGGTCTTTGAGGTCCTCGAACAGTTCGCTCTTGTCGCGGGCGGCGTAGGCTTTCGTCTCGTCGTCGTAGTCCAGCGCCTCGTCGATGTTCTCGAAGACGCCTTGGAAGTCCACTATCTCACCGTTCTCCTTGCCCTCGGCGGGCCGATTCGTTCGGGCGATAGCCTGCATGAGCGTGTGGTTCTTCAGGTTCCGGTCGAGATAGATGGTCTTCAGAATCGGGGCGTCGAAGCCCGTCAATAGCATGTTGTGGACGACCAGCAGTTTCGGGTCCTCGTCCTCTTTGAACGACTTGATGATACTGTCGCGTTCGTCGGGGTCTGTGTGGAACTGCTGAATCAGGTCCGGGTCGTCGTTGGTCGTGGTGTAGAGGACTTCCACCTCGTCCTCGCCGCGACGGTCAGTGAGTCGCTGGCCGTACATGGCCGCCGACCGGCGACTCGGCGTGACGACCATTCCCTTCCAGCCGTTCGGGGAAACGTGTTCGTCGTAGTGCTGGTCGATTTCCTCGACAGCCTTGTCTACGCGGGGTTCGATTTCTGCGAGCGTGGTCGTGTTGACGGCTTCGCGGATGAACTCGCGCTTCTCGTCTTTCGTGAGGCCCCGAAACTCTTGGTCGAACTCGTCGTCCAGCCCGCCCTCGTCTATCTGCCATTCCATCTCGTGCCGGAGCGTGAAGTAGACAGGTAGAATCAGGCCGTCCTCGATACCTTCCTTGACCGTGTACTGGTGTAGGTAGCGTTCGCCAGTTCGGTAGTCTTCGCCGTCGGGCGAGAACTCGCGGAAGGTGTTACGGGCCTTCTGCGTCTCGCCTTCCCTGACCGGGGTTCCGGTGAAGCCGAAGTGGTAGCAGTCCGGAAGCGCGTTGTCGAGACGGCTGCCAAGGTCGGCTTCCATGAAGCGGTGGGCCTCGTCGCTCATGACGATTACCTCGTCGTTGCCCTGCGTGTCCGGCTCTACGTCTTGGAACTTCTGAATAGTCGTAAGGACGAGTTCGCTCTGGCCCTCTTCTATGAGTTCTTCGAGGTGGTCGATACCCGTGGCCTCGGTCCACCGTTCGAGGGAGAGGTTCGCCAGTTGGTCCCGCATTTGGGAGTTCAGTTTGTCCGTGTCCACAATGATGAACACCTGCGGGTTGTCGGCCATGTCGCGGGACAGCAGATTCTCGGCGGCGTAAAGCATGGTGAACGACTTCCCCGACCCCTGCGTGTGCCAAATGAGGCCGGTCTTGTCCTCACCTTCACCCACGCGGTCGAGAATTGCGTTCACGGCGTAGTACTGCATGTACCGAGGGACGATTTTCGCGTCCCCGCCAGCGCGGCGCTCGTAGAAGACGAAGTTCTTCAACAGGTCGAGAAGGGAAGCGGGGTTGCACAGCGCCTTCACGGCTTGGCGCATTTCGTTGTCGTCGGCGTACTGGTCGGGGGCGTCGTTCCACGGCTCATAGAACTCACGCGGTGCGCCGACCGCGCCGTAGCGCAGTTCCATCGTGTCGGCGGCGACGTTGAATAGGCCGGGGACGAACAGCCGGGGAACGTCCTCTTCGTAGGCCAGCAGGTCGCTCACGGCGTCATGCCAGTCGTTGTCCTGCGCCCGGCTCTTGAGTTCCATCGTGACGAGCGGAATCCCGTTGACGAAGAGGTTCACGTCCGGGCGGATGGTTGTCTCCCGCGACACCGAGAACTGATTGACGGCGTGGAAGGTGTTGTTCTCGGGGTTCTCGTAGTCAATCAGGTCTACGTAGACAGTCTTCGTCACGCCGTCGTCGCGCCGGACGGTGAAGGTCTTGCCTTTGGTGAGCAACTGATGGAACGCACGGTTGCCGTCCATCAGGTTCTCGGAATCAAGGTCACGCTTCAGCGAGGAAATGAACTTCTCGACGTTTTCCTCGGTTACGTCCTTGTTCAGCGCGACGACTTGCTCGGCCAGCAGGTCCCAATAGACGACCTCATGACTCTGACGGTCATATGCGGCGTCGAGGGCGCTGGCACCACGGTCGCCGTCCTCTCCGTAGGTGTCCCACCCGACGGTATTGAGCCACGACAGAAGGGAGTGTTCAACGCCCTCTTCGGATGGGTAGTCAGCCATGCTGTGCGATTTCCTCCGGTACCTCGATATTCGTGTCGGTCGTTCTGACTGTCCCTGACAGCAGGTCTTGCATGAGGCCTCGCTTGAAGCGCTGAAGATGTTGTAGGTAATCACGCTCGTTCCGGAGTGCCTCGGAGTGCTGGTCAATAATCTCGACAATTCGGGCTTGTTCATCTTCGGAAGGAAGGTGAACCGGTACTTCCCGAAGGTCTTCGAGGTTGATACCCTGAACAGCCTGTCCGATTGTGTTCCTCTCGAAGTAGTTGTTCGGCGTCTCCGTCTCGAAGAAGTACCGAATGAAACGAGGGTTAGCCTCCGTAACGCGGATACGAGCCGTATCCTGCGTGATGTTCCCTCCGTCCAAGCGTTCCGGAACGAAGGCCATTCTACCGACAGTTCCCCGGATAGTGAATAGCAAGTCGCCTTCCCTCAATTCAGCACGCTTGAAGTCCTCGTGAATTTCCTGCGATGTGTGAAGAATATCGCCCTGCTTTATTTCGCCATCGTGAATGTCTTTCACCTTCACAACAGGGACGCCATCTGGCTGATGGTCGCCGGGCTTCAATATCCCGTAGACGATGGGGGCGTCTTCAGGGACGAGTTGATTCAATGGAACAATGTCCCAACTTTCGGGAATTTCGCCGTACTTCGTTTTCCGGTACGATTCGGAACCCTCTGCAGAGCCACGGAGTTCCCCGTTTTCATCTAACCCGTATCGGAACAGGTCTTGCATTAGCCCATCCCTCACCCGAGTCTCCTGTTCTATGATTTCCTCGGTCTTCCGAATCGCTTGGTCAACGTCGTGAAGCACGGTGGCAATTCGGCGTTGTTCCTCAAGCGGTGGAAGGCCGAACTCGTAGTTGCTGAAGAGGTTCCACGACGTGCGTGGCATACGGGTACCAGCGGAGGTGCGTCGGGCGTAGTCGTAGGCTGGTTTTGAACTCAATCGGTACAGCAAGTACTTTGAGTTGACACCCTCTTCGGCAACGATTGGGAATATGTCAGTCGAAGCAACGCCCTCGAAATCGGGCTGTGCGGATTTCTCAAGGTTGGGCCGGAGTTTTGCGAATAGTATATCTCTGGCCTCGAAACGTCGTTTAGTGCTTGATAGGCCGTCAACCGGTTCCCACTCCGGGTACGGCGTGTTGGGGTCGATATGTTCAAGCCCGACGTGTCTATCTAAATCTACCTCCTGCGGGTCAACGTTTTCCGACCGCTTTCGAGATACGTCTTCAAGCCGTACCTCTCGCCACTTCCGTCCCTGTTCATCCTCTGAAGCGTCCTGAAACTCATCCAGTCCGACTTCCTCACTCATAGTTCAGCGCCTCCATATGGCTGTCCGTCCGTGCTTCTATCTCGTCACGCTCGGCCTGTAACTCACGTAGTTTCCCGAGTTCTTCCTGTACGTCTATGTCCTCTTCTGGCTCGGTCGTATCGACGTAGAGCGCGATGTTCAGGTTATAATCGTTCTCTTGAATCTCGTCCAGCGACACCGTGCGGCTGACCCGTTCCTCGGTCGTCCAGTTACGGAAGTTCTTGACGATGTGGTCAAGGCCGTCCTCGGTGAGTTCGTTCTGGTTCGAGAGTTCCCGGTAGAAGGCTTCGTCGGCGGCGTGGACGAATTGTACCTCGTTCGCCCGTTCGTCGGGCTTGTCGGTGTTCAGCACGAGGATTGCGCTCGGAATCGCGTTATTCTGAAAGAGGTTCTCGGGAAGCCCGACGATGGCTTCCACAAGGTCGTCTTCGAGCATTGGCTCGCGGAATTTGCTCTCATGCTTGCGGAATAACACACCGTGAGGAATGACGATAGCCGCCTTCCCACCCGAGTCGTCGCCTCGCTCGGGGTCTTTCAGTTGCTCGGCCATGTGCATAATGAAACTGTAGTCGCCCCGGTCGGCGCGCGGGAGTTTCTCGGCCCAATCGAAGCGACCATACGGGTCGTCCTGAAGCCCGTCCTTGTCCCAATCGACGGAGAACGGGAAGTTAGCCAACACTCGGTCGAAGCGCGTGAGTTCGTTGTCGTCCTCGTTGGTGAACGCCGGACTCGACAGCGAGTCTTCGCGTTCGATGGTGCCATTCAGGCCGTGAATCGAGAGGTTCATCTTCGCAATCGCCGCAATGTCCGGATTGATTTCCTGCCCGGTGAAGGTCAGTTTCGAGGGGTCGCCATTCTGTTCCTCTCGGTAGTAGCGAGCGGCCTCAATGAGCATACCACCCGAGCCGACGGTCGGGTCGTGGAACGTCATCCCGTCCTCGAACTCGTCCACGAGACGAACGCATAGATTCACAATATGAGGGGGCGTAAAAAATTGCCCACCAGATTTGCCCTCTTCCTCTGCGAAGTGGCGAACCAAGTCCATGTAGGCCTCTCCGAGCATGTCCGGTGGGATACTGTCCCGGTCGAGGTCGTACTTCGAGAGGTGTTCAACGAGTTTCCCGAGCCGGTCGTCATCCAGCGCGTCGGCGTCGATGTAGTCCGCCCGGAAGAGGCCCTGAAGTTCCGGGTTCTCGTCGGTGAGCGCGTCGAAGGCCTCGTTCAGTTCCTTGTCTACGTTGTCCGAGACGGAACGAAGGTCGTCCCACAGGTAGCCCTCGGGAACGACCGGAATGTCGTACAGGTTCTCCCGACGAGCGAAGTCATCGCCGTACTCTTCGAGGTTCTGCTGATACTGCTTCACGAACTCGTCGGAAATCGACTTATAGTAAACGAGCGGCAGAATGAATTCCTTGTAATCGGTCGGGTCTACGGCATCACGAATTATGTCGGCACACTTGAAGAGATGAGAGTCTAGCTCTTCCAGCGAGAGGGTCATACGCGTCACATTTCGTGCGAGCGTGTTATTTGCACCGGTGAGGTATTCTGTCACGGGAACACGTGTTCTGTTAACATCGAACAGGCAAATTCTTTGCACGCACACAACGGCGACGATTGTGTTTGACTGACTCGTTTTACCTCAGAACCGCTTATGCCGCGGGCCTGTGACTTGAGGCGTATGAGCCTCACCGAGTTCGTCAAAGACCAGACCGTCCGCGAACGGATGAACGAGACGTTCCCCAATCAAGGCGACCAGGCACAGGAATCAATCAAGGCGGAGTGGCAAACGAACCACTACACGCTCATCGGCACCGCGTTCGACTACCTCGCCCGGTTCTGGCTCCGGCGCAACACGCCAGAGGCTCATTCCCGTCCATGGGTGGCTGAGACATCGCTCGAACTTGCGGAGGAACACTTCCCCGAGGTTGCCGGCGATGTTCGCGACGCCATCGACCGGGCAAAGGACGAGCGGGAAGAGTACCTCGACACCGGTACGGTGACGCGCCCACTCGTTGAGTCGGCTCTTGACCTCGCGCGCATCGACGGTATTTACCGCGGTGGCCGACCGCCCCAGGACCTCGGTGAGTACGATGAAGGTGACATCGTGGACTGCATCCACCTATTAGAGGTTCTCGACGGACGCAACGTACTCAACGGAGACGAGGTGCACCTCAACCCAGCATTCGGGCTCGCGTCTACATTCGTAGGCGGAGCGGACGCTGACGCCATACTCGATGGTACGTTTATCGACCTGAAGACGACGGGCAAGGCAACGTTCAAGGCCGATTACTGGCGACAACTCGTAGGTTATCTAGTGCTCGCGGATGCCCACGATACACTATATAAGACTGGAATCTACGACCAAGCAGGCCTGGCTGGCGACCCGGAATTTCAGCCATTGCCCACTATCCACACATTCGGAGTGTACTTTGCCCGCCACGGAGAACTGTCCACGGTTTCGGCTGACCTGGTTTACGAAGCAGACGGATACCGGGAGTTCCGTTCATGGTTCGTTGAGACGGCATTGGATGAATACGAAGTGTTCGATAAGGGGATTCGAAACGCGGTTCTGAGTGTGATTTAATCGCGTCACCTGTCAGGACCTACTCCTCATCCTCTATCAATGTGAGCGCGAAAATTAGGTGGGTGGCCAGAACCACGCTCAAAGGGCATCCACGTACGCTACTCCAAAATGGGATTCGATACCTTAGGTATATAGTCCCACCGGGGTTGGAATCTTGTATTCAATTCCGGTTTTGATGGCAACTAAACCACTAACTTAGTTTGGCGATATTCTCGGGTCAGACGCTCTAATATTGCTATTCCGCAGATGTTTGGTTGATGGGTATTTGCCCATCTGGTCCCATTGTGGGACTTGTTTCAGGATTATATGACGCGGTTCTGCAGGTAGTCGAGGTGCTTGGCGTTGTAGACGATCTTGACCGTGTCACCGGCCGGCGAGCCGATGCAGGTCAGCCGAACGTTCTTCTCCTCGACCTCCTCGTCGCTGAGGATCTGCTGCATGTCCATGTCGATGTCGCCCTCGAGGACGATGGCGGCGCAGTTCGCACACGCGCCGGCCCGACAGGAGAACGGCCAGTCGAAGCCCTGGGCCTCGGCGGCCTCCAGGATGTACTCCCCCTCGTTGACGTCGAGGGTCCCGTAGTCTTCGTCGTCGAGGCCGGCCTCTCCTGCCTTCTCGAAGAGGTCGTCCCCGTACAGGTCCCAGCCCTGGTCGTCTACGACTTCGTAGTTGAGGTACTCGACGGTTGGCATCGTCCGCCGGTTCGCTCGCCTTACAGTTAGACGTTGTTGTTCGCGCGGTGTAGGCAATATAATCATGAGGGATACGCCGGCCGGGACGAAATCGCCGGAAGTGGCCGGGTAGTACCCAGATACTGACCCGAAGATGAGGGCGTGCGCCCTCGCTCGTCACCGAGACGCGTCCGAGTCCACCTCCTCGTCCCCGTCGGCCCCGTCGGGGACGCGCTCGCGCTGTTCGGCCGCCGTCTCCGCGGCCTCGGTCGCCGTCTCCTTTGCCGACTCCGTCGTCGACTTCGCCTCGGCCGCCCGTTCCTTGGCCCCGTCCACGCGCTCGACGGCCTCTTCAGGGACCGCCTCGGGGTCGACGGCCGGTTCATCCCCCTCGGCCGTCGCGTCCTCGTCCGCGGGAACGACAGACTCAACCTCGTCGGCGGCCGTCTCGACGTCCTCGGCCGCCGTCTCCAGGTCCTCGGCGGTCTCGGCGACGTCTGCCGCGGCCGACTCCAGTTCGGCCGCCGTCTTCGCGACCTCCTGGGTCCCGCGCTCGTACGCGCGGGCCAGCACGATGGCCTCGATCACGCCAGCGAGGACGAATAGGGTGAGTGCGACGGCCCCGGCCGCGCGGAGCGCGCCGGCGACGGCCGGGCTCACGGCGACAATCTCGCCGATCACCATGGCGTTCGCGACCGCCAGCAGGGCGGTCACGACGACGATGGCCAGCACGAACTGCCGGTAGAGCGAGGCCGTCGGGCCGAAGAGGAGGCGCTCGAGCCAGCTTCCCAGCCGCGACAGCGGTCCGGAAGACATGCTCGCACCCACATCCCGTCGCCGGAAAAGGGTTCCCCCGTCGGGGCTGGAACCGTCACCCTTTCGACGCACCGCCACGCAGAATTCGCCATGGTCGCCGACTTCGAGGTGATCCCCGCCGTGGACATGCAGGACGGGCAGGTCGTCCAGCTCGTCGGCGGGGAGCGCGGCACGGGCCGAACCTACGGCGAGCCCGTCGCCGCGGCCGAGCGCTGGGTCGAGGCGGGCGCCGAAACCCTCCACCTCGTCGACCTCGACGGGGCCTTCGAGGGCCAGCGCGAGAACGCCGAGGCCATCGAGGCCATCCTCGAGGCCGTCGACGTCCCCGTCCAGCTGGGCGGCGGTATCCGCACCGTGCCCGACGCCCTCGACCTGCTCGAACGCGGCGTCGAGCGCGTCATCCTCGGCACTGCCGCGGTGGAGCGGCCGACAATCGTCGAGGAGATCAGCGGCGTCCACGCGAACTCCGTCGTCGTCAGCCTCGACGCGAAGGACGGCGAAGTCGTCGTCTCGGGGTGGACCGAGGGGACGGGCCTCGACCCCGCCGAGGCCGCCGGCCGGTACGCGGACCTCGGCGCCGCGGCGATCCTCTTTACGGACGTCGACGTCGAGGGCCAACTCGCGGGCGTCAGAACGGACCAGGTGAAACGCGTCGTCGAGGCCGTCGACGTTCCCGTGATCGCCAGCGGGGGCGTCGCGACGCTCGACGACGTGCGCGCGCTGCAGCACGCGGGTGCCGCGGCCGTCGTCGTCGGGAGCGCCCTCTACGAGGGGGAGTTCACGCTCGCCGAGGCACAGGCCGCGGTCGCGGACGAGGGCTAGTGCCTCGTGGCCGGGCCGATGGGGCCGACGAACTGCGGCAGGACCAGCGCGTAGGCGCCCCCGGCGACAAGAAGTGCACCGACGGGCGCGGTTCGCGCCGAGTTGAACAGCAGGAATCCGGCGAGCATGACCATGACCGCGATCGATTCGAGCTTCTTCGACATATGCACGACGAGCGTGATTCTTCGACATATAATCCCGGCAGACTCGCGTCACGCGGCCGTCAGACGCCCGTTTCCGGCACACGCGCCCGTCAGCCGGTTCGTCCGCGCAGGTCGTAGTTCACTGCTCGCGGACCGTCAGATGAACTCCCGCACGTCCGAATACCACATGTCGTGCTCGTCGGTCGCGTCGATAGCGGTGGCGATCTTCGCGGCGATGGCGTGCCAGCAGAGCTGATCCGGGTCCGCGGCCTCGAGATTGTACTCGGCGTCCTTGCAGGTACAGCCGTCGCCCTCGACGACGTACTCGTCCTCGTGACCCACGACGACGACGAAGTCCCGGTACTCCTTGACCCGTCCCTCCCCGACGGCCTCGATGGCCCGCTGGCCGCGGTCGCCGTGGACGCGCGTGATGCGGTCGACTAACGCTGGCGTGAGTTCGCCCGCGTCCGAGAGGTCGGATTCCCACTCGTCGACCGCCGTCACGCCC
>Ga0207756_100198_pt1 | contig 32216 bp, 38 predicted proteins | sample A23M1SouthBayCA_FD_187748 | JGI IMG/M metagenome (GOLD analysis project Ga0207756, IMG submission 187748) | Aerobic enrichment media microbial communities from Eden Landing Ponds, California, USA - A23 M1 (3) (SPAdes) | ecosystem: Environmental > Aquatic > Marine > Unclassified | place...
TCGTCGGTGGTCGTTTCTGACGAGGTCGTCGTGCCCGTCGAGGACGTGGTGTCGTCGCTCTCGCCGAGAGTACTCTCGGTGTCGACCGTCGCGTCCTCTTTGACGTCCTCGAGTTCCTGTTCGATCTCCTCGCGGCCGCGCTGGAACTCGCCCATGGCCTGCCCGGTCGAGCGGGCGAGCTTGGGGATCTTGTTCGCACCGAACAGCAACACTGCGATCAGCAGGATGACCACCATCTCCATTCCCCCCGGGACCGGCCCGAAGAGCGGAACAAGTGACTGTGCCATTGTACCTCTTCCTTGCCAACTGCATATTATAGGCTTTTTGCTCGCCACGGGGTTCCGGGACCGACCGTGACGGGGACGGTGAACGGAGTCGACGCCGACCCGACGCTCGCCCGGGGTGGGGCCGCGTCCGGAAGGGAACGTAACGCACAACCGTCGGACGGCCACAGCCCACCCATGGTTACGGCTGGCGATCCAGCGCCCGACTTCGTCGCACCGCTCGCGCACGGCGACGTCTCCGAGATCGCGTTCGCAGACGCCTTCCCCGAGGACGCCCCCGTCGTCCTCGCCTTCTTCCCCGGAGCGTTCACGAGCGTCTGCAGCCACGAGATGGAGACCTTCCAGGACCGCCTCGACGAGTTCGAGGACCACGGCGCCACCGTCCTCGGCGTCAGCGTCGACCTGCCCTTCGCCCTGAACGCGTTCCGCGACGACCTGGGGCTGGGATTCGACCTGTTCGGCGACTCCGAGCGCCGGATCGTCGACGCCTACGACGTCGCCATGGACTTCGATCACGTCGGCGTGGGGAACGTGGCCAAGCGCGCCGTGTTCGTGATCGACGACGACATGACCGTAACCTACGACTGGGTCACCGACGACCCCGGCGTCGAACCCGACTACGACGACGTCCTCAGCGCGGTCGCGGACGCGGCGTGAGTCGACCGCGCTGGGCTTTTCTCCCTGGCGGTCCTCCAATCATCCATGAGCGACCGATCGAGTGACGAACCTGTCGCGGAGACGACCGAGGACGACCCGGATCGATCCGGTCGCGTCTACGACCCCGAGGACGACCACGCCTTCCCGGACGAACGCCTCAACGAGGTCCTGGCGACCGTCGAGGCCGACGAGGAGATCCAGGCCTACCTCGAGGCACAGAACGTCAATCCCGTCGCCCGCAAGCGGTACAACGATCACGGGTCGAAGCACATCGATATCGTCCGCAACCGTGCGCTCAGTCTGTACGACCTCCTGAAGGCGGGCGGCGTCGAGTTCAACGGCGCGGCCGACCAGGGCCTCGAAGAGGCCGACGAGGCCGTGATCGTGGGCCTCGCAGCCGTCCTCCACGACATCGGTCACGTCGTCCACCGGGACGACCACCCCTACTACTCGATTCCCCTCGCCGCGGACGTCCTCGACCGATTTCTCCCGGAGTTCTACGACGTCGGCGACGCCGTTCGCGTCAAGGGCGAGGTCCTCCACGCGATCCTCTGTCACCACACCGAGGAGGTTCCACTGACCTTGGAGGCCGGCGTCGTCCGCATCGCCGACGCGCTCGACATGGAACGCGGCCGCTCGCGGATTCCCTACGAGGAGGGTGGGCGGGGCATCAACACGGTCTCCAGCCAGGCCATCGAACGCGTCACGCTCAGACCCGGCGACGAGCGGCCAGTCCTCGTCGAGATCGAGATGCGAAACGCCGCCGGGGTCTACCAGGTCGACAATCTGCTGAAGGCCAAACTGGCCGATTCCGGCCTCGAGGAACTCGTCCGCATCGTCGCGATCAACTCCCGCGAGGACGAGGACCAGATCGTCGAACGGATCGAACTCTGAGGATCACTCGTCCTGCTGGAGGGCCGCGTCGCCGTGGCGTTCGCGGAGGCGTCGGAGACGCTCCCTCCCGTCCGCGACTCGGGGCGTGTCGTCGGCGTACGTGTGAGCGAACATGTCCTCGGGATCGCCCTCGTGGGCCTCGGCGGCCGCGACAAGGTCGTCGATCTCGTCGCGTGCCCGCTGGCCGACCGCGGCGACCGCCTCGTCGTCGAGCAACCCCCGCTCGCGGAGGAACGTCTCCATGCGCGGGATCGGATCGCGTTCGCGCCACGCTTCGACCTCCGCGTCGTCTCGGTAGGCGGAGGGGTCGTCGACCGTCGTGTGGGCGCCGAGTCGGTACATCTCGGCCTCGATCAGCGACGGTCGGGGGTCGTCGGGGTCGTCTGCCTTCGCCCGGTCCGCGGCCGCCTTCGTCACGGCGTAGACGGCGAGGGGATCCATGCCGTCGACTTTGACGCCGGGGAAGCCGTAGGCCTCGGCCTTCTGGGCGAAGGTGGCGCTTGCGGTCTGGCGCTCGCGCGGGACCGAGATGGCGTACTGGTTGTTGTTGCAGAAAAACAGCGCGGGGACGTCGAAGACGCCGGCGAAGTTCAGTGCCTCGTGGAAGTCGCCCTCGCTCGTCGCGCCGTCGCCGAAGTGACAGGCGACCGCGATGCGGTCACCGGAGAGGGCCGCCGCCCAGGCCATCCCGGCGGCGTGTGGGATGTGGCTGCCGATGGAGATGTTGATCGGCATGACGCGCTTGTCTGCGAGCCACGCGTTCCCGGCCTCGTGGCCCAGCCAGTAGAGCAGGTACTCGTGGGAGAGCCCCCGGGCGACGACGGCGCCGTGCTCGCGGTACTGGAAGGACAGCCAGTCGGCGTCGTCGAGGGCGTGCGTCGACGCGACCTGGGCGGCCTCCTGGCCCTGGAGGGGCGGGTAGGTCCCCATCCGGCCCTGGCGATGGAGCGTCGTCGCCCGTTCGTCGAGTACGCGCGCGAATCGCATCTCCTCGTACATCTCGACGAGTTCGTCGTCAGAGAGGTCGGGTACCGTGGCCCCCTCGACGACGTGCCCGTCCTCGTCGAGGATGCGAACGGGCCAGTCCTCACGACTCGCGTCGAACCCGCCAGGGCTCATGGGTCAACCGGACGCCCGGTCGCCTCAAAGGCTTTGCCGTCCACGAGACCCGGCCCGGGGGGTGGACTGGTCACAACGGTTTTGTGCCGGGATGTCGAAGTATGCCATAGGGTACCACACTCATGGCCGGATCAGCCGCCGAACGGCTGCCGTCTGCCGCCACCGAGGACCCGGACAGCGACTGGAGCCCCCTCGGCCGGTGGTGGCGACGAGTGCTCGTGTTCCTTGCTCACTGGCGACTGCGTGTCGGCCGCGCCTGGCGACTCGTAGCTGGTTCGCTTCGACGCGGCGTGCGCTATGCCGTGCGGCGGTCCCGCCGTCCACGACAGCCACGCCGCACTCGAGACTCGTTGCTGCCGACCGTCGCCGAGTTCGACGTGCTGCCGGTCCCGCGCGACGGATCCGACGACGGCCAGTCATCGGCGCGGCGGTCGCTCCCGTCCGGACGAGGTACCAGGCGTGGACTGCCCGCCAGTCGAGCCGCGCTCCAGGTCGAGCGGACGGCGGACCGACTGACTATCTCCGATCCGGCCGCCGACGAAGCGTTCCTCTCCTCTACTCACTGGGTCGACGTCGAGGAGTGAGGCGGCGGCCACAACCGGGACGAGAAGGGCTATTCACCTCGGTGAGCAAGCTGACGCATGCTCGAACTCGACGGGGGCGACGCCGGCGGCCAGTTCCTCCGGACCGGCCTCACCCTCTCGGTCCTGACGGAGACGCCGGTCCGGATCACCGACGTCCGCGGTAGCCGGTCCGATCCTGGTCTGAAGCCCCAGCATCTCGCGGCCGTCGAGACGCTGACTCGCATCTGCGACGCCGACGTCTCGGGTGCCGCGCTCGGATCGACCACGGTCGAGTTCACTCCCGGGCCCGTCCGCGCGCAGTCATTCGCCGTCGACGTGGGAACCGCCGGGAGCGTGGCCCTCGTCTTTGACGCCGTCCTCCCGCTGGCCGCCACGCTGGACGAGCCCCTCACCCTGTCGGCCACCGGCGGGACTGACGTCGCCTGGTCGCCGCCCCTCGCGTACCTCGACCGCGTCAAACTCCCACTCCTCCGTCGATACGGCCTGCTGGCGGCAGTCGAGCGCGACCGGACCGGTTTCTATCCCGCCGGCGGCGGTCGGGCGACGCTCCACGTCGGTCAGTCGACGCTCAGCCCCGCGGACCTGGCCGACCGCGGAGACGGTTACGGCGTCGACGTCCACTCCATCGCCAGCGAGGGACTGGCGGACGCCGACGTCGCCGCGCGACAGGCCCGCGCCGCCCGAGACCGCCTCGAGAGCGACGGGCTGGACGTTCGACACCTGACGACGACGTCTGCCGACACGGCCTGTCTTGGCTCGTCGATTCTCGTTGCTCTCGACTACGCCGATACCCACGCTGGATTCAGCGCCCTCGGAGAGCCCGGCAAGCCTGCGGAGACCGTCGGCGAAGAGGCCGCGACGGCCGCGCTGGCCCACCACGAGGGGGCCGCGGTGGTCGATCGCCACATGGCCGACCAGGTGCTCGTCTTCCTCGCCCTGGCCGGGGGCGAGGCCGTCCTGCCCGCGATCACTGACCACGTGGACACGAGTCTGGAACTCCTCGATCGCTTCGGCATCGCGGTCACCGTAGACGACGCCCACCCGGAGACGACGCACCTCGCCGTCGACCGACCGCTAGATATGGCCTAGTCGTGCCGCGAGGCCTGATGCCCGCGCCGAAATCGCGCGTCGATCCGACGTTCGCTCAGGGCCGCCTACGGTGACTGAGAGCACCGTTCGCGGGATATTTGGCACATAAAAGTCCGCTTCGTATCAGGACCGAACACGGTCCAGACGTATTTCCTCTCTCGGGACACACATGAGCGAACGAAAGGGATCGCGATGTCGACGCTCTCGACCCTCAGGGCCGCGCTGAAGTGGCTCTCGGTACTCGCTGGGGTACTGTTCGTCGCTGCGCTCGGGTCGTTCGTCGTCGTCAGCGCGGACGAGAATCCGCTCACCACGAACGGCCTGCCGCTCTACGTGGCGCTCGGTGTCGCGCTCGTTTCCTGGATCGGCATGGTCGTCGTTGACTTCTATCGCGGGACGCAAACGCCCGCCCCGGCGGGGTCGACCCCCGGTCGTGCTGAGGCGAGTGACGACCAGCCAACCCGGACACGCGATCCAAAGCGGGTCTACCTCCAGAAATTTCGCCGCTCGAACCTCGCCATCGGAGTCCTTCTCGTCCTCTTGGTCGGCTCGCACCTCCTACTCGACACCCTCGTCCGAAGCGTCGGATCGGGGACGCCACTCTCGGCCGTCGATGGCCTGCTCACCTTCGCGGTCCGCGTCTTCGGCGGGGTCTCCACGCTCGTCGTCATCACCGCGCTGTTCCTCGGCGTCTGGTACGGGCTGCGACGGGAGGCATCGGAGGCACTCGTCGCCGGCATCGTCGCCTGGGGACTGATCGGGCTCGTGGGCCTGAGCTACGTCTCGGCCACCACGTCCGGGTTCGGACTCGTCATCGGCGGCCTCTTCGGCGTGTACTACGGGGTCCGTGCCCGTGGAGCGACTGAGCCACGATTCTTCACGAGCAGCGTCGAGCGCGAGTACTGACGGCTCGAGGGCTCGATCACCCACGAAAACGGCGGTGATGGGTCGGCCGAGGTTCGACGGATTTCGAGTACCGGTGCCAGTCACGATTCTTCCATCGACGTATTGATGCCGGACAATCCACGATTCCGTGCGACGGAAACGAGTTCGGCATCTGCGGACACGAACGTCAGTGTGGTACTGTCGGATTCGATAGAGAGCGAAGCGGCCAGTTGCAGGCTGTCGAGGGTCCGGAGAGCATCGTCTATCACGAGATCGAAAGAAAACTGAACGATGGACTCGTCCATCGGGAGAATGAGAAACTCTTCGAGGCCTTCCCGGAAGAACGCGCTGAGTAATCCGTTCATCTCGTCCACTGTGATCTGATCCCGATTGTATTTTCGCCGGAACGCGGACGCCGTTTCGATGATCGCCAATGAACTGATGACGACATGATCGTTCCCATCGATCAAATGTCGACGATCTCGGTGCCCCTCTCTTCGTGGTAGCGCTTCACGAGAGCGGAGGTGTCGAAAAACAGGATCGCCATTTCGATACAGCTAGAACCGCTCTTCTCGGCCTTCGATGACAATATTCGAGAGGGATCCTCCCTTGCTACTCTCCGTCCGTAGTTCCTTTAGATTCAGTTTTCGAGGGTGGTCCTCGACGAATTCTTCCATCCGATCCCGCATCGGATTCGCCGTCGATTTTCGCAATAGTTGTTTCGAATAGAACTCATCTGCTGTGTCGCTCATGTCTCTCCTTTGGTCGTATTCCCTTAAATCAGTTGGCGTGACGACCCTGGAATCGGCAAATCTGCTGCTCGTGATTCTAGCCGAGATGCGCCGGCCGGGATTTGAACCGGAGGAAGACGGTCGGCTCACTCCGCTCGCCGCTGCGTCTTCCAGGGTTCAAATCCCGGCCGTGCTCTCTCACTCACTTTGTTCGCTCGATGCGCCGGCCGGGATTTGAACCCGGGCCATGAGCTTGGAAGGCTCAGGTCCTACCACTAGACCACCGGCGCGCGTCGTCACTCCGTTCCTCGCGCGCCGAGCTCCACCTCGCTTCGCTCGGTGGAACACCGGCGCTCGTTCGTCAGTATCCGGTGCCCCACTATGGGCGTTTCCCTTCAGATCCGGACCTCGGCGTAACAGTTCCCACTGGAGACGTAGCTGTCGTCCACCTGCAGGCCAGCACGCGCCAGGTCGGCGTCGAACTCCGCCGGGGCGTAGACGTGGTAGAACCGGGGAATCGTCTCGCCGCCGGGTAACGTCCAGTCGACGGTGGTGTCGAAGCCGACCGCCGCGTCTGCACTGGATTCGAAACGGTCGTGGGCCGTACTCCAGGCGCTGACGAGTGCACGGCCGTCCGGGTGGAGGACGCGACCGATCTCGCGCAGGCTCTCGACCCGCGCCTCACGATCGGGGAGGTGGTGGATCGTGGCGATCGACAGGGCGAGTGCCACCGCGTCGTCTCGGACGGGCAGCGTTGCGGCGTCGCCCTGGACAGTCTCGGCGGTCCAGCCTTCCACGACCATCCGCGATTGCGCCTCCCGGAGGAGACCACGGCTGAGGTCCAGGGCGACCACGGAGTCGAAGCGCTCGGCCAAGAGTTCGGCGTGGCGGCCGTTGCCACAGCCGACGTCCAGCGCGGCACCGTCCCCCTCCACGACCGCCAGAAAGTCCTCGACTTCGGGCCAGGGGTACCGACGGGTCTTCGCGAAGTGAGAGGCGATTTCGTCGTAGACCTCGCGAACGTCCTCGGGCGCACGCGCGAGATCGTCGTCGCTCATTCCCCCACGCCGTGGGAATCCGGGTAGGCCTCGGCGAGGAGTTCCGGGCGGTCGAGGAGGCGCTCGCGAATCGGCGCGATGACTTCGGAGACGTACTCCCCGGCGGCGGGCTTGAGATCCGCCGGGTGGAGTTCCTCGCTGAGAAAGTCCGCCTCCAGGCTCTCGTAGTCCTCGTAGACGAGATCCCCACCGTACTCCTCCGGGCGCTCGATGCGGAGGTGGTCTCCGCGCTGGTCGAGGATCGGGAAAACGAGGTGGTCGAGGTACTCGAGGACGCCGTTGTCCTCGACCTCGCCGGCGGGGCAGTACGCGCCCTGAATCTTCTCAACGACGGCGTCGCGGTCGTCGGTCAGGTTTACCTTGGAGGACGCCTGACTCGCGGACATCTTGCCGCCGGAGAGGCCCGAAAGCAGCGGGGCGAACAGGCAGACCGGTGCCTTCCAGCCGTGGTCCGGCAGTATCTCGCGGCCGAGCATGTAGATGCCCCGCTGGTCGACCCCGCCGTAGGCGATGTCGGCCTCCAGCGCGCGGACGTCGAGGTTCTGCATGAGCGGGTAGAGCAGGCCGCCGAGTTTCGGCGAGTCGGACTCGCGGACGACCTCGCTGGCGGCGCGCTGTGACCGCGAGATGGTCGTCTCGGCGGCCATGCGGTACAGTTCGAGGCTGTAGTCCTCGTCGAGTTCGAAGTCCGTCCCGCGGACGAACTCGATGGCGTCGGGGTCCGCTCCAGCCGCGTCGATCATCCCGCGGATGGACTCCTCGTAGTACTCGGCGCGCGCGTCGAGCAGGTCGAAGGGACTCTTCTCGTCGTCGAGGTGGGCGTGCAGATCCGCGATGAGAACCGTGACGTCGAGGCCCGCTCGCAGGAAGTCCGCGAGCTTTCGCATCGTCGTGAAGTGGCCGATGTGCATCTCGCCCGTGGGCGCGTAGCCGATGTAGACCGACGGCGAGTCGTCGGCTTCGAGGAGTTCCGAGAGTTCCTCGTCAGTCACAACCTCCTCCGTGTGCCGCGTGACGAGATCCAACCGTTCGGCCGTGTCCATGCCCCGAACTCGCGCGTGCTGGTGGATAAATCGTTTGTTTGGGTGCGGCCTCGGTCGATTTCGCGCGTCGATACGATCGCACGACCTTTCCCACGAAGGTGGATATGCGGGCCACATGCAGCGTGACGATCCGGATCGGTACCGGGACCGCCTGTTGATCGAACGCATCGCGGCCCGTCTCGGCTTCGAGCGACTGGCAGAGCGCCTCCCGGGGGACGTCTACCCGCCGTACGTCCTCGTCGCGGTGGCCCTCGTGATCCAGTTCGGAGTCGTCGACGGGTACAACTTCTTCGTGACCGGTCGGTCGACGGTGCTCGACAACCCGACGTCCGTGATCACCGGCCTGGGCCTGATCCTGGCCGTCGCGGGCAGCCGGTGGATGCGGGACTCGTACGCCGAGGCCGTCGCGGACCTGCGACCGTCCGAGCGAGAACGGATGCCCAGCGACACCGCCAGGACCAGCGAGTCGTTCCCGGACGCATTCCGGTCGATCACCCCTCTTCGCGTCAAGCTCGCCTTCTTGGCGGTCGGCTACGTGGCTTTCTTCGCGAACGCATTCTTCCTCCTGGGGATCGACACCATTGTCGAGATCCGCGGCGTGTTCGGGACCGTCCTCCGGGACTTCCTGGTGTTGCCCGTGGTTGTCGTGCCAGCGATGATCGAGTTCGGCGTGCTCTACCTCGGGATCCACGTCGGCCTCCCGCGGCGGATCGCGCGGGCCGACCTGGACCTGTTTTACTACGACCCGCGGAACATGGGCGGGTTCGCGGCGGTCGGGGAACTCCTCAAGCGCTCGTACTACTTGCTGACGGCTGGCCTGGTCCTCTATTTCTTCCTCGTCTACGGACCAGTCATCCTCTCGGGGATCCTCCCGACACCGTTCCCGGAACCCAAGACACCAATCCTCGTCATGTTCACACTCCTCTGGCTGGCCGGAGTGGTCTCCATCGCCTACTCGATGTACCGGATCCACACCGTCATGTCCCGAAAGAAGGCCGCGACGATCCGGGAAATCGAAGACGAGATCAGGGACATCCTCGACGATCCCTACGACATCAACACCGCTCACATCGCGGATCACGACCGGCGAGAGGCCATCGAACACCGGTTACAGCAAGTCAGGGCTACGAAGGAGTACCCCTCGACGTTCACGATGTGGTCCCAGATTGCCATCAGCGTCCTGCTGCCACAGGCGCTGCAACTTGCGGTGCAGGTCGCGCCGTGACACCAGTCGCATCTCACAAAACGACGTATATCGAGCCCGCTCCGGTCGGAACGAGTGTGATTCTGCGAGACTGGGCGAGAACGATTCCCAGCTTTACCTACAAATAGAATATTTCGTGTCACGGAGCCTGGTCCAGGGTTGCGAGGAACCCATCGACTTTCCTCACGACGTCACCGATTCGTAACCCTGCTTGGCTCACGTAGAGGATACCGGCGTTGTCGAGCCCCTCGCCCTCCACGAGCGAGAGGAAATCGTCGTCGAACGTCAGTAGCAGCCAGTTTCGCTGCTTCGCGTACGCTAACTACTCTTGGTCGGTTTGACCGAGGGTATTCTCATCCCTGGCGTGGTGTACCTCCCACCAACGGCGATGTAGTCCGTCAGCCATCGGCATCCAGATACTCTCGTCACAGTAAACCGGACGTGTCATGCCTCGGCGTGAGGCGGTGACCGAAACTCGTCGATGTGGTCGTAGTAGAAGGCGAGCACATCGTGTACGTCGGCGAGCGAGAGATCTGGGTACAGTTGTGTAATTTCGTCGGGGTCGTAGCCGCTGTGCTCGTAGGCCTCGGCGACGTCTTTGACGCGAATTCCCGTTCCCTCGATTGTGGGGGCTCCGTCGCTGTGCTCTTCGTCGCGCACGACGCTCATACCACCAGGTAGGTCGTCATCTCGTATTAAGGAATGGGTCGGTTCGCACTACCGCGATACCCGCTACTGTCGCTGCCGACTGACTCGCTGCCGGTGGACGATCCCCTGCATGTTCGCCGTCTGGCCGGCAAATTCCTGTAGCGCCTCGGCCGTCTCGCCCTCGCGCAGCACCATCGGTCTCCCCTCGTCGCCACCCTCGCGGATGGACGGATCGAGCGGAATCTTCCCGAGGAAGGGCATCTCGACCTCGTCGGCGAGCGCCTGGCCGCCGCCCTCGCCGAAGATGGCGTGCTCGCCGCCGCAGTCCGGACAGACGAACGAACTCATGTTCTCGACGATGCCCAGGACGGCGGTGTCGTGGCGGCCGAACATCTTGAGCCCCTTCCGGGCGTCGTCGATGGCCACGTCCTGGGGCGTCGTGACGATGACCGCACCGGAGACTGGGACGCTCTGGAGGAGCGTCAGTTGCGTGTCGCCGGTCCCCGGCGGCAGGTCGACGACCATATAGTCGAGGCGGCCCCAGTCAACGTCCTCCCAGAGCTGGGTGAGGACGTTGTGGACCATCGGGCCCCGCCAGATCACGGGATCATCTTCGCCGACGAGGAAGTCCATGCTCATCAGCTTCATCCCATACTGCTCTGGGGGGATGATCTCCTCGTCGTCGGTGGCCTGGGGCGGCTCGTCAGCGTCGACCATCCGGGGCACGTTCGGGCCGTAGACGTCGGCGTCGAACAGGCCGACGCGCGCGCCCATGTCCGCGAGGCCGGCCGCGAGGTTCACGGCGACTGTGCTCTTGCCGACGCCGCCCTTGCCGGAGGCCACGGCGATGACGTTCTCGACGCCGGGGAGGACGTCTTCCTCCGGGTTGACCTCACGGTCAACGCTGGCCGACAGTTCGACCTCGTAGTCCACGTCGACCAGGGCCTCGCGGACGTCCGCCGCGATGGCCGTCTCGGTTGGGGAGTAGGGGGCCCCCAGCGCGAGGTCGACGTAGATGGTCCCGTCCTCGTCGTCGACCGTTACCGTGTTCACCAGGTTCAGCGAGACGATGTCGCCCCCAAGATCCGGGTCCTCGACCTGCGAGAGTCGCTCGAAGACAGCCTCCTCGTCCATGCCCGCCGGTAGGCGACGTGCCGGCGAAAAGGCTTGTGAATAGGTGTCGCGCTCGCCGGCGTCGTGGCTGGTGGCAGGTGACCCCACCGTTCTTTCGTTGCGTTTAAATACGGCGGGTGGCGAGAGACAGGTACAACTCGTGTAGGGGCCGGAGGTCCCGAGTCCGCGTGCGGCGGGCGCGAGTACCAGGCAAGATCCGCGTGTCGTGGTAGCCAAGCCTGGCCCAAGGCGCAGGGTTGCTAACTCTGTGGCGTCAAGCCTCCGGGGTTCGAATCCCCGCCACGACGTGCAAGACCATACATGAGCGCAGAAGAACCCGAGAACGCGGACGAGGAGGTGGAGGACGACGAGGACCTCCGCTACTTCGTCCGCATCGGCCAGACCGACCTCGACGGCACGAAGTCCGTCGAGCGGTCGCTCACCGACATGAACGGCATCGGCCGACGCGCGGCCCGCATCATCGCCAACCAGGCCGGTATCGACCGCCGCGCCACCTTCGGCGCGCTCGAGGACGACGAGATCGAACGTATCGTCGACCTCGTCGAGGGCTTCGCCGACGAAGTACCCGAGTGGCTCACGAACCACCAGAACGACTTCTTCGCCGGCGAGACCACCCACGAGATCGGCAACGACCTCGAACTGACGCGCCGGCAGGACATCAACCGGATGAAGATGATCAACTCCTACAAGGGCGTGCGCCACAAGCGCGGCCAGAAGGTCCGCGGCCAGCGGACGAAGTCCACCGGCCGGACCGAGGGGACGATCGGCGTCAACGTCGAGGCGATCAAGGAAGAGCAGGCCGAGGAGGCCGCCGCCGAAGAGGACGAGGAAGACGAGGGAGGACTCTAGATGGCACTCGGCTCCAACACCAAGTTCTACGAGACGCCGAACCACCCCTACCAGGGCGAGCGCATCGCCACCGAGTCGGGGCTCGTCGGCAAGTACGGCCTGAAGAACAAGGAAGAGCTCTGGAAGGCCCAGTCCGAGCTGCGCAACATGCGCCGCGAGGCGCGGAAACTGCTCGGCCGGACCCAGGGCGACGCCCAGGCGGCCGGCGTGGAGGCCCGCGAGTTCCTCGAACGTCTCCAGCGCCTGGGCATTCTCGGCGAGACCGACGAACTCGACGACGTCCTGTCGCTGGGCGTCACGGACCTGCTCGAGCGCCGACTCCAGACCGTCGTCTACCGGAAGGGGCTGGCGAACACGACGGGGCAGGCACGGCAGTTCATCTCGCACGGCCACGTCGTCGTCGACGGCGCGCGCGTCCAGCGACCGTCCTACAAGGTCGCGGTGGACGAGGCCGACGCGGTCGCGTTCGACTCGGCGTCGCCACTGACGGACGAACTCCACCCCGAACGAGCGGAGGAGCAATAACATGCCCGAAGGCAAGGACGACATCTGGGCCATCGCCCACGTACACGCATCGTTCAACAACACGATCATCACGATCACCGACCAGACCGGCGCCGAGACGCTCGCGAAGTCGAGCGGCGGGACGGTCGTGAAGCAGAACCGGGACGAGGCGTCCCCGTACGCCGCGATGCAGATGGCCGAGGAGGTCGCGGAGAACGTCCTCGCCCAGGGCGTCGAAGGCGTCCACGTCCGGGTGCGCGGCCCCGGCGGGAACCAGCAGACCAACCCCGGGCCGGGCGCCCAGGCGACGATCCGCGCGCTGGCTCGCGCCGGCCTGGAAATCGGCCGCATCGAGGACGTCACCCCGATTCCGCACGACGGGACGCGGGGCCCGAAGAACGCAGGATTCTAAACAATGACTGGGGACTACGAGGTCGAGTTCGTCGACCGGGGCGATCGGGAGGCACGATTCCTCGTCCGGGGGATCACGCCAGCGTTCGCCAACGGCATCCGCCGGGCGATGATCGCGGACGTGCCGACCTTTAGCATCGACACCGTCCGGGTCATCGAGAATTCGAGCGTGATGTTCGACGAGCAGATCGGCCACCGGCTCGGCCTCGTCCCGCTGACGACGCCGGAACCGGGCGAGTTCGAGGTCGGCGACACGGTCACGCTCTCCCTGGACGTCCAGGGACCGGATACCGCCTACTCGGGAGACCTCGTGTCGAGCGACACCCTCGTCGAGGCGGCCGACGACAACGTCCCGATCATCGACCTCAAGGAGAACCAGCGCCTGGAGGTCGAGGCCGACGCAGTCCTGGAGTCCGGCCAGGAACACGCCAAACACCAGGGCGGCGTCGCCGTTGGCTACCGACACCTCCAGCGCATCGAGGTCGTCGGCGAGAAGAGCGAGTTCGAGGACGACGATCCGCAGATCCTGCGGGGCGTCATCGAGGAGGGTGCCCCCGAGCACGCCGAACCCGTCGACGGCGAGACGCCGGCCGAGGGCGATCTCGTGCCGACGGAGGCCTTCGACAACGACCTCTCGAAGCACTACCCCGGGAAAGACATCGAAGTCACGGACGTGGAGAACGCCTTCGTCTTCCAGGTGGAGACCGACGGCTCCTTCTCCGCAAACGACCTGGTCGTCCAGGCCATCGACACCCTGGAGGACCGGGCGACCGAACTCAAGGCGGCAGTACAACTGTAACCATGCAACGCGCCCTCACACCCACGACCCTCGCCCAGGCGGAGAGCGCCAGGGCCGCGGGGTCGACCGAAACGACAATGGGGGCGCGAGCGGAAGCAGCATTCGCGTGCAGGGATAGCCAAGTCAGGCCAACGGCGCAGCGTTCAGGGCGCTGTCCCGTAGGGGTCCGCAGGTTCAAATCCTGCTCCCTGCACTTTTCTGGAGGTAGGTTATGAGCAAGACGAACCCGAGACTCAGTAGTCTCATCGCCGACCTGAAGTCGGCCGCCCGGACGGCGGACGGCGAGGTCTGGAGCGACGTGGCCGAGCGGCTCGAGAAGCCGCGGCGCACGCACGCCGAAGTCAACCTGGGCCGCATCGAGCGGTACGCCCGGGAAGACGAGACGGTCGTGGTGCCCGGCAAGGTGCTCGGCAGCGGCGTCCTGCAGAAGGACGTGACGGTCGCCGCCGTCGACGCCTCCGGGTCCGCGCGGACCAAGATCGAACAGGCCGGCGAATTCATCGACCTGGAACAGGCACTCGAACAGAACCCAGAAGGCAGCAACGTGCGGGTGATCCGATGAGCGTCGCCGAGTTCGACGCGGACGTCGTGGTCGACGCGCGGGACTGCATCCTCGGACGCGTCGCGAGCAAGGTCGCCGAGCGCGCTCTCGACGGCGAACGCGTCGCCGTCGTCAACGCCGAGCGGGCCGTCATCACGGGTCGCCGCGAGGACGTCGTCGGGACGTTCCAGAAGCGCCGCGAACTCGGCTCGGACCGCGGGCCGGAGTACCCCAAGCGTCCGGACCGCATCTTCAAGCGCTCGATCCGCGGGATGGTCCCCTACAAGACCCCGCGCGGCCGCGAGGCCTTCGAAGGTATCCGCGTCTACATGGGCAATCCATACGACGAGAGCGGTGCGTCACAGACGCACCGAGGCGAAGACGGCGAAGCCGTCGAAGCGGAGGTCCTCGACGACACCTCGCTGGACCGACTGTCGAACATCAAGTTCGTCTCCCTCGGAGACGTCAGCGACGCACTCGGAGCCAACGTAACATGGTAACGAACACATCCGGCAAGAAGAAGACGGCCATCGCGCGGGCGACCGTCCGCGACGGCGAGGGTCGGGTCCGCGTGGACGCCCAGCCCGTCGAACTGGTCGACCCCGAACTCGCGCGCCTCAAGATGCTCGAACCGTTCCGCATCGCCGACGACGACCTCCGCGAGGGCGTCGACGTCGACGTGCGCATCGAGGGCGGGGGCACCATGGGCCAGGCAGACGCCACCCGGACCGCCATCGCCCGCGGGCTCGTCGAGCACACGAACGACGCGGAGCTCCGGGACGCCTTCATGGAGTTCGACCGGTCGCTGCTGGTCAACGACGTCCGGCAGTCCGAGTCCAAGAAGTGGGGCGGCCCGGGCGCCCGGGCACGCTACCAGAAGTCCTACCGGTGATCTAGCCATGATGGTCCCAGTCCGGTGTTTCACGTGCGGAAACGTTGTCGGTGAGCACTGGGAGGAGTTCAAGGCACGGACGCGGGAGGCCGACGACCCGGAGGACCCGGAGAAGGTTCTCGACGAACTCGGCGTCGAGCGCCACTGCTGCCGGCGAATGCTCGTCTCGCACAAGGACCTGGTCGACATCGTCGCTCCGTACCAATGACTGGACAGAAGACCGACAACCGGTACGAGAAGGCCCGCATCATCGGCGCGCGAGCGCTGCAAGTGGCCTACGGCGCGCCGGTCCTCGTCGACACCGAGCAGACCCAGCCTATCCTCATCGCGGCCGAGGAGTTCGACACGGGCGTCCTCCCCTTCACCGTGCGGCGGGGTGACGGCGAGTGACGCTCGTCACGGACGTCACGCTACGGCGGGTACTCGACTCCCGTGGCAACGCCACCGTCGAGGCCGACGTCCGGACGGAAAGCGGCGGTTTCGGTCGTGCGAAGGCACCGAGCGGCGCCTCGACCGGCGAGTACGAGGCTATCGAACTTCCGGTCGGCGAAGCGATCGCCGCCGCTCGCGAAGAGGCCATCCCACGACTCGTCGGCGATGTCTACGCCGGCGACCAGCGCGAGGTCGACGCGGCACTCCACGCCGCGGACGGCACGGACAACTTCTCACACATCGGGGCCAACAGCGCGGTCGCCATCTCGATGGCCGCCGCGAAGGCCGGTGCCGACGTGCTGGGCGCGCCACTGTTCCAGCACCTCGGCGGGACCTTCCGGGGCAACACGTTCCCCGTCCCGCTGGGCAACGTCGTCGGCGGCGGCGAGCACGCGGCCGACGCGACCCACATCCAGGAGTTCCTCGCCGCCCCCGTCGGCGCCCCGAGCGCCGAGGAGGCGGTCTTCGCCAACGCGGCCGTCCACGGCACCGTCGCCGACGAACTCGACGAGCGCGGCATGGCCTGCGGCAAGGGCGACGAGGGTGCCTGGGCGCCGTCCATCGACGACGGCGAGGCATTCGAGGTCGTCGACGCGGCGATTTCGGCCGTCGAGGACGACGTCGGCTTCGAGATTCGCATGGGCCTCGACGTGGCCGGCGCGGAACTCTACGACGAGTCCGCCGGGGGCTACGTCTACGGCGACGCGGTCCGGGACACGGCCGAGCAGATCGAGTACGTCGCCGGCCTCGTCGACGAGTACGACCTCGTCTACGTGGAGGACCCGCTGGACGAGGACGACTTCGAGGCCTTCGCCGAGTTGACGGACAGGGTGGGCGACCGGACGCTCGTTTGCGGTGACGACCTGTTCGTCACCAACGTGGAGCGACTGGAACGCGGCATCGAGGACGGCGCGGCAAACAGCATCCTGATCAAGCCGAACCAGATCGGGACGCTGACGGACGCCGTCGACGCCGTCGAACTGGCCGTCGAATCGGGCTACGACCCCGTCATCTCCCATCGGAGTGGCGAGACCGAGGACGCGACCATCGCGCACCTCGCCGTGGCGACCGACGCCCCGTACATCAAGACGGGCGCGGTCGGCGGCGAGCGAACCGCGAAGCTGAACGAACTCATCAGAATCGAGCACAACGCATGAGCGGAAACGACAACGAAGGCCTCGACGCATCCGAGTCCGACGTCGACCCCGAACCCGCCGACGACGCCGGCGTGGTCGCGGAGGCGGCCGACGAGGAGAGCGAGGCCGAGACGACCGAGGAAGCGCCCGCCGAGGCCGACGAGGCCGAGGCCGAACCGGACGACGCGGCGGAGACCAAGGAGCAGTCCCCGGCCGCGGAGGAGGACGTCATGCCCGACGAGGAGGCCGACCTCCTCATCCCCGTCGACGACTACCTGGGCTCGGGGGTCCACATCGGGACCCAGCAAAAGACCAAGGACATGGAGCGGTTCATCCACCGCGTCCGGACCGACGGCCTGTACGTGCTGGACGTCTCGATGACCGACCAGCGCATCCGCACCGCTGCGGACTTCCTGGCCAACTACGAGCCCCAGCAGATCCTCGTGGCCTCCTCCCGCCAGTACGGCCGCTTCCCGGCTGAGAAGTTCGCCGACGCCGTCGGGGCCCGCGCCCGCACGGGCCGGTTCATCCCGGGGACGTTGACGAATCCCGAGTACGACGGCTACATCGAGCCGGACGTCGTGGTCGTCACCGACCCAATCGGCGACGCCCAGGCCGTCAAGGAGGCCATCACGGTGGGCATCCCGGTCATCGCGATGTGCGACTCGAACAACCAGACCAGCAACGTCGACCTCGTCGTCCCGACGAACAACAAGGGTCGCAAGGCCCTCTCGGTCGTCTACTGGCTCCTGGCCAACGAGACGCTGGACCGCCGCGGGGCGGAGCCGGCCTACGCCCTCGAGGACTTCGAGAGCGAACTCTGAGTTGCGGGATTTCGGGTTCGTCACGATCGTTTCACCGATTCGTCGTTTGTCGCTGCCTGTCTCGCAGTGGCCTCACCGCGCCCCGGCAGGACTGACAGCGAGACGCCCTTCTCGGAGAGCAACTGGACGCATTTTCACGGGTCGTGACTGCGCGTTGACGTCTCGGAAAGAACGCAGATCGGATTCGCGGTCCCACGCGGCCTCGACGGCTCGGATTCCGGAGTGGCACACGCCCGCCCCGACCTCCCGACGGCAAGACTCATGCAGGAGACGGTCGACGAGAGATTCATGGCCGAAGGCGACACGTTCGTCAACGCAGCGATCGGGGCGGTCGTGGGTGTGGTGCTGTCGGGCTTCGTGCCGTTTTCGCCAGTTCTCGGCGGAGCGGTGTCGGGCTACCTCCAGGGCGGGGGCCGGGAGGGCGGTGTTCGGATCGGCGCGCTCGCCGGCGCGATCATGCTTGTTCCCATGCTCATCCTGTTCGTCGTCGTCGGCCCCATCTTCCTCGCCGTTCTCGGCATGTCGGGGATGGGGATGGGAAACATGGGGCTTGCCGGTGCGATCGGTGGGGCCTTCTTCCTGTTCGCCCTGCTCCTGGGGCTCGTCTACACGGTCGGCTTCGCGGCGCTGGGGGGCTGGCTGGGCAATTACGTCAGGTACGAGACGGACATCGAGCTCTGAGGCCGGGCGACACCGATACCTAAAACACCCTCCGGCGACCAGCAGCGGGCATGGTTACGTCGAGTGCGCCGGGCAAGGTCTATCTCTTCGGCGAACACGCGGTCGTCTACGGCGAGCCGGCGGTCCCGTGTGCCATCGAGCGCCGTGCCCGCGTCACCGTGAAACGACGCGAGTCGGGGCTGCGCGTCCACGCCGCGGACCTCACCCTCGACGGGTTCACGGTCGAGTACGACGGCGACGCGACCGACCGGCCCGACGTAGACGTGTCCGATACGCTCGTCCAGGCCGGGATCGGGTACGTCAACGAGGCACTCGCGCAGGCGCGGGACGCGGCCGGGGTCGACGACGTGGGCTTCGACGTCACCGTCGAGAGCGACATCCCGCTGGGTGCCGGTATCGGCTCGTCTGCGGCAGTCGCCGTCGCAGCGATCGAGGCGGCCACTCGGGAATTGGGGATCGAACTGGACCGCGGCGAGATCGCGGACCGTGCGTACCAGGTAGAACACGAGGTGCAGGATGGTCAGGCGTCGCGAGCGGACACCTTCTGCTCGACGATGGGCGGGGCTGCCCGCGTCGAGGGCGACGACTGCGCCACGATCGACGCTCCGGATCTCCCCTTCGTCATCGGCTACGACGGCGGGGCCGGCGACACGGGTGCGCTCGTCGCCGGTGTTCGGCGACTCAAAGACGAGTACGACTTCGCCGCCGACACGGTCTCGGCCATCGGGGACCTGGTCCGGCGGGGCGAACGCGCCCTCGTCGAGGGCGACGTCGAAGAGATCGGTCGCCTGATGAACTTCAACCACGGCCTGCTCTCGGCGCTTGGCGTCTCCTCGCGCTCGCTCGACGCCATGGTCTGGGCCGCGCGGGACGCGGACGCGCTCGGGGCCAAGCTCACCGGGGCCGGCGGCGGTGGCTGCATCGTCGCCCTCGACGACACGACAGAGACGACGACGGCCCTCGAGTACACGCCGGGCTGCGAGGACGCCTTCCGTGCGGCCCTCGACACCGAGGGCGTCCGGACCGAGGAGGTCTGACGGTGACGACCGTCCTGAAACTCGGCGGCAGCGTCGTCACGCGAAAGGACGACCCCGAGACCGTCGACCACGACGCCCTGGACGCTGCTGCGAGGGCCGTGGGGGACGGAGGGACGGCAGCCGGCGGCGACCTCGTCGTCGTTCACGGCGGGGGGAGCTTCGGCCACCACCACGCCGCGGCCCACGACGTCACCGACGCGGCGGGAACCCACGACGTCGCAGCCGTCGGCGCGATCCACGGCGCGATGTGCACGCTGAACGATGCGGTCGTCGGGGCGCTCCGCGAGGCCGGTGTCCCGGCAGTACCGGTCCACCCGCTCTCGCTCGGAAGCCGCGACGACGACGGAGCGCTCGCGCTTCCGGCGACCGGCGTCGAGACGATGCTCGATGAGGGGATGACGCCGGTCCTCCACGGGGACCTCGTCCCGCACAGCCAGGAAGGATTTACGGTCCTCAGCGGCGACGAACTCGTCGTCTCGCTGGCGCGGTCCCTGGGTGCTGATCGCGTCGGCCTCTGTTCGACCGTCCCGGGCGTGCTCGACGCGAACGGGGCGGTCGTCGAGCAGATCGATTCCCTGGAGAGCGTGTCGGCGGCCCTCGGCGAGAGCGAGGCGACCGACGTCACCGGCGGTATGGCAGGGAAGGTGCGCGCTCTGCTCGAACTGCCGGTCCCGGCGTCGATCTTCGACCTCGAGGCCCTCGGCCCGTTCCTCGCGGGAGCGTCACCGGGGACGACAGTGCGCGGGCGCCACGGCGATTGAGGAGGGGCCGACACGACCGCGGCCTGGCGAAATGTATTTGTGCGTCGTCCACCCGGACAGTGATATGACAGCTGTGCGACTCCGGGAGAGCGCGGCTTACGGGGCGAGACTCTACGCGTACCTCCTTGGAGTGACCCTCGTCGGCGGTGGCGCCCTCGGGCTCGGGCTGGCGCTGGCGGTTCCCGAAGCGACGTCCCTCGTGGGCACCGGCGGCGCCGACACCACGAACCTCGCGGCCGGTGGCGTCCTGGGTCTGATTGGCCTCAGCGTGCTGGCAATCGGCTCCCTCGGTACTGGATACAAACTGATCGCCGACGCGGTCGCGACCGGTGCCGTCACTGGCGCCACGGACAGCACTGCCCCAGCACCTGACGCGGGCGGAGCTACCGGATCGACGTCGACGGCAGCGGCGGCTGCGGACGGCCCGACCGACGAGCAACGGGGCGAGCCCAGTGTCGAATCTGACTCGACGCCGGAGCGAACTCCCGAGGCGTCGACAACTGGGACGGAAACAGACGTGGCCCCGGAAGCGGAGGCCGACGACGCGTACGGATCGCGCGCGTCGGAGGGGGCGCCGGAACCGTCGCCGGAGGAGATTGCATTCGGGTCGTCCGAGGGCGACGGGCCGGAGGCCGAGGATCCTGGCGACGAACAGCCGGCGGATGCGAGTTCGGGCGCCGTTCGTCCCGCAGGCCGGTCGGCCGCGTCCGATCCGTTGGCGGACCCGACCGAGGACGAGTAGCAAACGGACAACCCGCACAGTTTTTAAGACCCCGCCCCGAAGTGCCACATAACCGAGCGTACGGCCGTTCCAGGCACCGAGTGGACGGCCGGCGAGCGCCCCACCGTCGTCCCACGCGGGACCGGCCCGGGGCGCTCGGGGACGGGACCCCGACGCCGCGGCGGGCTACGGCCCTCCGGCAGGCCCGCCGCGCCCACCGGGAGTGGTGGGTGCTAGTCGGCGCTCCTCCCCGACGCACTGCGCGTCCGCCGGCCGCCCGGCGCCCGGACGGCCCCTCGGCGTGATACCATGGAAATCGAAATTGCGACAATTGGCGGCTACGAGGAAGTCGGACGGCAGATGACCGCGGTGCGGGCGGGCGACGACGTGGTCATCTTCGACATGGGGCTGAACCTCTCGAAGGTGCTCATCCACGACAACGTGGAGACCGAGCGGATGCACTCGCTCGACCTCATCGACATGGGTGCCATCCCGGACGACCGCGTCATGTCCGACCTCGAGGGCGACGTGAAGGCCATCGTGCCGACCCACGGCCACCTCGACCACATCGGCGCCATCTCGAAGCTCGCCCACCGGTACGACGCACCGATCATGGCGACGCCGTTTACCATCGAACTGGTCAAACAGCAGATCCAGAGCGAGGAGAAGTTCGGCGTCCAGAACGACCTGATCAAGATGGAGGCCGGCGAGTCCACGAAGATCGGGGACCACAACGAACTCGAGTTCGTCAACGTCACCCACTCGATCATCGACGCGATCAACCCCGTCCTCCACACCCCGGAAGGATCCATCGTCTACGGGCTGGACAAGCGGATGGACCACACGCCGGTCATTGGCGACCCGATTGACATGAAGCGGTTCCGCGAGATCGGGCGCGAGGACAACGGCGTCCTTTGTTACATCGAGGACTGTACGAACGCGAACAAGAAGGGTCGGACGCCCAGCGAGTCCGTCGCCCGCCGGCATCTCAAGGACGTCATGTACAGCATCGAGGACTACGACGGCGGCATCGTGGCGACGACGTTCTCCAGCCACATCGCCCGCGTCAAGAGCCTCGTCGAGTTCGCCGACGACATCGGGCGCCAGCCCGTGCTGCTCGGCCGGTCCATGGAGAAGTACTCCGGGACGGCAGAGCGTCTTGACTTCGTGGAGTTCCCCGAGGACCTGGGGATGTACGGCCACCGCAAGTCCGTCGACCGGACGTTCAAGCGAGTCATGAACGAGGGCAAGGAGAACTTCCTACCCATCGTCACCGGCCACCAGGGAGAGCCTCGGGCGATGCTCACCCGAATGGGCCGCGGCGAGACGCCCTACGAACTCGACAACGGTGACAAGGTCATCTTCAGCGCCCGGGTCATCCCCGAGCCGACCAACGAGGGCCAGCGATACCAGTCCGAGAAGCTGCTGGGCATGCAGGGCGCTCGGATCTACGACGACATCCACGTCTCCGGCCACCTCAACCAGGAGGGCCACTACGAGATGCTCGACGCCCTCCAGCCCCAGAACGTCATCCCGGCCCACCAGGACATGAGCGGCTACTCGAGCTACGTCAACCTCGCAGAGAACATGGGCTACAAGATGGGCCGCGACCTGCACGTCACGCGCAACGGCAACATGATCACCCTCGTCGAGGAGTGAGCGTCGGCACGCATGACGAGACAGCAGGCCGTCGAGGAAGCCATCGCGACCCGTCGCGAGTACGTCAACGACGCCATCGACGTCGAACTGCCGGTCGCCAGACCCGAGCGCCTCTACGAAGCGTCACGATACCTGCTCGAGGCCGGCGGCAAGCGACTGCGCCCGACGATTCTCCTCCTCGCCGGTGAGGCCCTCGCCGACGTCGACCCGCTCTCGGTCGACTACCGCGAGTTCCCGGCCGCGTCCGGCGACCGACTCGACCTGATGACGGCCGCGGTCAGCATCGAGATCATCCAGTCGTTCACGCTGATCCACGACGACATCATGGACGACGACGAGGTCCGCCGCGGGGTCCCCGCCGTTCACGAGAAGTACGACCTCTCGACGGCCATCCTCGCCGGCGACACCCTGTACTCGAAGGCCTTCGAGAACATGCTGGAGACGGGCGCCCCCGCGGAGCAGTCGGTGCGGGCCCTCGCGGAACTGGCGACGACCTGCACCCGGATTTGCGAGGGGCAGTCGCTGGACATCTCCTTTGAGGACCGCGGCGCGGTCACGCCCGACGAGTACCTGGAGATGGTCGAACTCAAGACCGCGGTGCTGTACGCCGCCGCGGCGAGCACGCCCGCCATCGTCCTCGGCCACGACGACGCGGTCGACGCACTGTACGGCTACGGCCTGGACGTCGGCCGGGCTTTCCAGATTCAGGACGATCTGCTGGACCTGACGACGCCGACCGAGAAGCTCGGCAAGCAGCGTGGGAGCGACCTGGTGGAGAGCAAGCAGACCCTCATCACGGTCCACGCGCGCGACCAGGGCGTCGACGTGGATTCGCTCGTCGAGACCGACACCGTCGAGGCCGTGACCGAGGCCGAGATCGACGCCGCACTCGACGAGCTCGAGGCTGCGGGGAGCATCGAGTACGCACGCGAGACCGCACGCGAACTCGTCGCCAGCGGGAAGGACAACCTCGAGGTTCTCCCCAACAACGAGGCCCGGGACCTCCTCTCGGGCATCGCCGACTACCTCATCGAGCGGGAGTACTAAGCGCCGCCGTGGTCCGTCGCGGGTCGCCCCCGACCCGACGCCATTTTGGGTCCCGGTCGCCACGGTGTCGACAATGGACGACGAGTTCCGCGCCGACGTCGAAGAGGCAGCCGAGGTAAACGCCCTCTTCAACGCCCTCAAACACGACAGCGAGGCACAGGTGGGTGCCATCATGGGGCCGCTCATGGGCGACCATCCCGAGTTCCGCGAGCACGGCGACGAGATCGCGGGCGTGATCGCCCCGGTCGTCGAGCGCGTCAACGGCATGGACCGCGACGAGCGTCGCGAGCGCCTCGCCGACCTCGCCCCGGAGAAGATCACGGAACTGGACGCCGAGGACGAGGAGGACGACCATCCACTGCCCGACCTCCCCAACGCCGACGACTACGAGGAGATCCGCATGCGCGTCGCGCCCAACCCCAACGGGCCCTGGCACGTCGGCCACGCACGCATGGCCGCGGTCGTCGGGACCTACAAGGACCGCTACGACGGATCGTTCGTCTGCCGGTTCGACGACACCGACCCCGAGGTCAAGCGCCCGGACCTCGACGCCTACGACGCTATCCTCGACGCGATCCACTACCTCGGCTTCGAACCAGACGAGGTCATCACGGCGAGTGACCGCGTCGAGACGTACTACGATCACGCGCGCGATCTGATCGACCGCGGCGGGGCCTACACCTGTTCGTGCCCCGGCGAAGAGTTCTCCGAGTTGAAGAACGCCGGCGAGGCCTGTCCCCACCGCGAGAAGGACGTCGAGACCGTCCGCGCGGAGTTCGAGGACATGGTGGCTGGCGACTACAGTTCCGGGGAGATGGTCCTGCGGGTCCGGACGGACATCGACCACAAGAACCCAGCGCTACGGGACTGGGTCGCCTTCCGCATGGTGGACACGCCACACCCGCGGCCCGAGGCCGCAGACTACCGGTGCTGGCCGATGCTGGACTTCCAGAGCGGCGTCGACGACCACCTGACCGGCGTGACCCACATCATCCGCGGCATCGACCTCCAGGACTCGGCGAAGCGCCAGCGGTTCGTCTACGACTACTTCGACTGGGACTACCCGGAGGTCATTCACTGGGGGCACGTGCAGATCGACGCCTACGACGTCCCGATGTCGACCTCGCGCATCCGGGAACTGATCGAGGCCGGAGACCTCGACGGCTGGGACGACCCGCGCGCGCCCACGGTCGCCAGCCTCCGCCGGCGGGGGATTCGCGGTGAGGCGATCGTCTCGGCGATGATCGAACTGGGCACGTCCACGTCCAACGTCGACCTCGCGATGTCCTCGATCTACGCCGCGAACCGGGACCTGATCGACGACGGGGCCGACCGTGCCTTCTTCGTCCGCGACGACCCGGCCCACGGTGGCGGTGCGGTCGAGCGCCAGGTCGTCGGTGGCCCGGAGACGGCAGAACCGCCGGTCCACCCGGAACACGAAGCGCGCGGGACGCGCGAGATTCCCGTCGGGAGCGCTGTGCTCGTCGAATCACAGGACCTCCCCGGGCACGGCGATCGCGTGTGGCTCAAGGGCCTCGGCTGTGTCCGGCACACGCGCGACGCGTTCGAGTACACGGGCGACGGCATCGACGTCGTCCGCGAGGAAGGCGTCGACGTCATCCACTGGGTGTCCGCAGACCAGAACGTTCCCACGCGGCTGCGGACAATGGAGGGGGACGTCTCGGGCCTGGCCGAACCCGGCGTCGCCATCCACGAGGCGGACGACGTGCTCCAGTTCGAACGCGTCGGGTTCGTTCGCCTGGATCGACACGACGACGAGGAGACGGTCGCGTACTTCGCACACCCCTGAGTCGTCGCTAACTGGGACCCCTGGCGTTACCGCAGAAAAGCAGGCGGGGCGTTACTCCGAGTACCCTTCCTGGAGGAACGCTCCCTCCGTCTCGTACATGGAGACGAGTTCCTCGATGAATTCCGCGCGGGTCTCGCCTTCCTCGCAGTGGGTGTCCAGACGCTCCGCCAGGTCGTCGTCGATTTCGATGGTTTCTGGCATGGTGACTTACGAGGCGGCGCGGTCGGCCACCCCTCTACGTGTCCCCTGGCGTTCCCGACACAAATACCTGCGGCGACGTTCCCGCCGCCTCAGAAGTTAGGCAGACCGAAAACTCCCCCACGGCGACTGCCTTCGGTCCAACCTTTAAGGTGCCCGCTGTCGCTGTGTCTAGGTAGCATGGCTATCGATCCGGAGTTCGAGGACAACTACGAGGAAGTCGACCGACACGAGGGCCACCGCGTCTGGACGCCCGACGGCGAGGACACCACCGAGGAGAAACAGGGCATCCACGGGACCCACGTCGCGGTCGACTTCGACATCTGCATCGCCGACGGGGCCTGTCTCGAGGACTGTCCCGTCGACGTCTTCGAGTGGGTCGACACGCCGGGTCACCCCGAGAGCGAGATCAAGGCCGACCCGACCCACGAGGACCAGTGCATCGACTGCATGCTCTGCGTGGACGTCTGTCCCGTCGACGCCATCGACGTCGACCCGAGCCGCGCCGGCCGCATCTGAACTGACTCGCGTTTTCAACGCCCGCGACCCCGAAGCGACGCGGCCGAGTGCATCCTGCTCGCCGGGTAGCGACCGCCCCGTCAAACCGCGCGAGGCCGGCCGTGTCGACGGATGACGAAACACTTAGGACGCACTGGGTGTGGGTTTCACACAGGGTACCAATAATGCGTAGCGTCGTACTTACGAAGGGCGTACCGGACTTCCGCGAGGGGAAAGTCTCCTTCGACGAGGACGGCCACCTCGAGCGGGGGAAGACGCCGACGGTGATGAATCCGAACGACAAGGTGGCGCTGCGTGCCGCACTGCAGACGAAGGTGCGACACGGGGGCACGGTGTCCCTGACGAGCATGGGGCCACCGGGCTACAAGGAAATCCTCGTCGAGGGGATGCGCGACGTCTACGCGGACGATCTCTATCTCTTCTCGGACCGCGAGATGGGCGCCGCCGACACCTGGGCGACGGCGATGACCATCGCGACGGGCATCGAGCACATGGACGAGGAACCGGACCTCGTCTTCGCGGGCTTCAAGACCGCCGACGGGGAAACGGGCCACACCGGCCCCCAGACGAACTGGTGTCTCAACATCAACGAGAACTTCTCGGACTACCCGCTCATCACGCACGTCATCGCCATCGACGTCGACGAGGACGAGGAGACCGTGCGGGTCAAGCGCCTCGTCGAGGGCGACTTGAGCGAGATCGAAACCGTCGAGGCGGACCTCCCGGCGTTCATCGTCACGGACCCCGAGTTCGAGGCGAGTTACCGGAAGGCCGAGCACCGACTGCGGTACAAGGATCTCCGCGAGGAGACCACGGCGCGCGCCGAGGACGCCGAGGACGACGTGACGGTCTGGAACCACGAGGATCTGAACCTCGATCCGGACTTCATCGGCCTGGACGGCTCCCCGACCATAGTCTCGGGCGTCGACCCCATCGAGAAGGGCGAGGGCGCCCGCGACGCGACGGAGTTGACGCCCGAGGACGACGACGCGATGGAACAGGTCTTCGACGAGATGGTCGGCTTCGCGGGGGGTGACTGACCGTGCCCGAGTTCGACCCCACCGAGTTCGAGATCGCCGACCTCGGGCCGAAGATCAACGGCGTCGACGACGTCGACGACCTCCAGGAGATGCTCGAGCTGGAGGAGGACGGCGAGGACCGCCCGCCGGTCAAGACCCTCATCGAGAGCCGCATCGAGGACCTCGAGGCGGACGACGAAGAGGTCGACCCCGAGACCGTCGACCTCACCGACCTCACCATCGCCGACATCGCGAACATGGTCCGGGACGTCGACGACGTCGACGTACTGGAGGACCTCCTCGAGCGCGAGGAGATGGGCAAGGACCGCAAGGGTGCCAAGACCCAGATCGAGAACCGCATCGAGGCGGTCACGGGCGGGGACGACGAGGACGCTGAAGAAGTCGAGTACGTCCCGCCCGAGGAGAAGTATCCCGACCTTTCGCACCCGACGGCCGACAAGCAGTACGTCGAGGCCGTCTCCGGCGAGACCTACCGCGACATGTGGGTCTACTGCGAGACCCAGCACGGCGAGCTAATCGACGTCTCGAAGGAGATGCTCGCGAAGGCCCGCCAGCTCGTGGACGACTGTAACGACGAGTACGGGGGCGACGAGGACGGCAACCCCGAAGACGTCGTCGCGGTGCTCATCGGCGACGACGTCGCCGACCTGGCCGAGGAGGCCATCGCGTACGGCGCCGACCGCGTCGTCTACCACGAGGACGAGCGCCTGGCGCGCTTCCGGCACAAGCCCTACACGGAGATCATGTGTCACATGGAGCGCGACTGGGACGCCGACTGGCGCGACTACCACGAGCCGCGGTACAACATCTTCCCCGCGACGGACAACGGGCGGGACCTCTCCGCGCTCGTCCAGGGCGAACTCGACTCCGGGCTCGCCTCGGACTGTTCGGACCTCTACATCGAGAATGCGATGATCTCGAACCCCGCGAAGACGGGGACGCCGGGCGACAGCAAGGAGTTCGAGCGCATCCTCCACATGCCCCGGCCCGACTTCTCCGGGTTCGAGTACTCGACCATCCTCTGTATCGACAAGCCCCACCGGGACTTCCACCCGCAGGGCGCGAGCGTCATCCCCGGGACCTTCGAACTGCCCGAACCGGATGGCGACCGCGAGGGCGAGGTCGAGGAGCACGATATCGACCTGCCCGAGGACTGGTTCATGACCGAAGTCACGGACCACGACACCCTCGACTCGGGCGTGGACCTGACGGGACGCGACGTCATCGTCGCGCTGGGCCGTGGCATCGGCCGCGACCCGACCGAGGGCATCGAGCTGGGCCTCGACCTCGTGGACGCCTTCGAGGACGCGGACCTCGGCCTCTCGCGTGGGGTCATCACGGCCTCCTACCAGTTCGGCGGCCACGTCGAACAGTACGTCACCGAGGAACGCCAGATTGGCGAGTCCGGCCAGGAGGTCGAACCGCCGCTGTACATCGCGGCGGGCATCAGCGGCGCCGTCCAGCACACGGTCGGCATGGAGGACGCCGAGACGGTGATCTCCATCAACACCGACGCGGACGCCGACATCAAGGACTACTCCGACTACTACATCCAGGGCGACCTCTTCGAGGTCCTACCCCGACTGACTGAGGCGCTCGAGCAGGGTGGACTCGCGGCGGCAGTGCAGGAGGCAAGCGATGACTGAGGACTACGAACACTACGAGGCGGTCGTCGTCGGGGCCGGTCCCGGCGGCGCCGCAGCGGCGGCGGCACTGGCCGAACAGGGCGTCGAGACGCTGGTACTCGAGCGAGGCGTCGACGCCGGCTCGAAGAACGTCTCCGGAGGTCTCATCTACGCCGAGGAGTCAGCGCCCTACACTATCGACGGGCTGTTCCCGGACTTCCGCGAGGAAGCATCGGAACGCCCCATCGACGAGTACAAGATGCACAACGTCGCGGGGCGCAAGGTCGAGACCTTCGACCTGGAGAAAATCCACCACCACGACACCGACTGGTGTGACGCCGTCCTCCGGCGGGAGATGGACTCCTGGCTCGCGGACCGAGTCCACGAGAAGACCCGCGAGACCGGCGGCGGCCTCCTGACAGACGTCAGGGTCAACGGCCTCCTCCGGGAGAACGGCGAGATCGTCGGCGTGACCTGCGACGAACTCGACCCGATCACGGCGGACCTCGTCGTCGCCGCGGACGGCGTCAACTCCGAACTGGCCCGCGACGCGGGCCTGATGGACTGGGACGAGCCCGACGAGTGGTTCCAGGGCGTCAAGGCCGTCGTCGACATGGACCCCGACGACATCGACGAGCGCTTCGACGTCGGCGAGAACACCGGCGCGGCCCACCTGTTCTCGGGCGACCTCTTCGAGGGCGTCCGCGGCGGTGGGTTCCTCTACACGAACGAGGACTCGCTGTCGATCGGGACGGTCTTCCACCTCGACTCGATCGCCGAGGAGCGCGCCGAGCCCCAGGAACTGCTCGACAACCTCCTCACCCACCCGCTGCTCGACCAGTGGTTCCAGGGCGAGTACGAGGAACTCGAGTACTCCGCGAAGCTGGTGCCCGACTCGAAGAAGGTCGCGCACCCCTCGCCCCACCAGGGTCGCCTGCTCCTCGTCGGCGACGCAGCCGGCCAGATGCAGGCCCAGGGCCCCATCATCAAAGGGATGAACCACGCGGTGACCGCCGGCGGCCTCGCCGCCGAGGCCTTCCACGAGGCCAAGACGCGTGGCGACGCGAGCAACGCGGGACAGCTCTACGAGCAGAAGTTAGAGGAGGAAGGCGTCATGGAGCAGCTCCGCCCCAAGCGCTACCGCTGGACGCGGGCCATCTCCGAGAACGGCGCGGTCAACAAACTCAACGACGCCATCGTGAACTCGCCGATCGGTTCGGTCGGCCTGAAGGCCTTCGGCGGCCTGATGGAGCGGGCCTTCAACTCCCCGTTCGTCCTCGGGATGGTCCCCGACACGCGGTTCTCCTACGTCACCGTCCCGACGCGGATCGCCGAAGTTCTGGGGGACCCCATCGAGGGGACCAACGACATCGAGCCGCCGGAACTCGACGAGCGCATCGGTGACCTCACGTACAACGTCGGCGACCCGCACATCGAACTGCAGGACAACAGCTTCGCCGCGAGCGGCACGGCCGTGACGGCCTGCCCCGTTAGCGCGAAGGACTTCGGCGGCGGCTGCTACCGCGACGAGGTCGTCCAGACCAACGGCGGCGAGGAACACCTCGTCAGCCTGGACACGCAGCCCTGCGTCGAGTGTGGGACCTGCGCCGTCGTCGCCGACACCCACTGGGAGCACCCGGCGGGTGGCAAGGGCGTCGAGTTCGAGCAGGGGTAGATGTCGGCGGCGTCCCGGTTCCACGAGCGAGCCTGGGACCTCGCCGAGCGTGCGGAGCAGGACCGACGCGACTTCTCGCCGCCCGCGGATCCACCGGACGAGGAGCGGGCGATGACCTTTCTCCGGGAGGGTGCGGGGCCGGCAATTTCGCTGTTCGTCGAATCTCGGACCGGGGGTCTGCAGGTCCACTACCCGCCCGAGGAGTACGAGGCACTCGAGGGCGCCATGAACACCTGGTTCGAACTGTACGCGGCCTGTTACGGCGTCGACCTGGAGGCCGACTGGGCGCTACGGGAGGCGGCCGAACTGCTCATCGACACGCACAACATCAGGGACGTTTCGACCATCCTGACCCAGGTTCCCGACCGCCACTGACGGCGGCTGCCCTCGAACGCATTTCGGTCCAGTACGGGGTTCCCGAGTCCCAGAAGTTGCTGCAACCATTAAGTAACGGGGGGTGGTAGCGTGTGGCATGGAACTGACCGGGCGACTTGAAATCGACCACGGGGACCGGAAGGACCTCTACGAGTACGTGGAGGCCGAGGGTGCGGTACGCCAATCGGCGGCACGACGTGCACTCGGCATGGGGGAGCGTGCCTTCGGTCACCACCTCGCGATTCTCAAGCGCGACGGCCTGCTCGAGGAGGGCGCGGACGGCCGGATCAGCGTCGCTTTCGACACCGGGACCGAGGAAGAGTTCGAGGAGGGCGGCGTCGAATTCACCATCCGCCAGGCACGGGAAGACGACTTGACAGGACTGGTCGGCGCGATCCGGGAGACCATCGGCAGCGGCGAGTACGTCGACGCCGAGAGTGTCGCCCAGGTCGTCGAGCACGAGGGTGTCCTGCTCCGGCACAACGAACTCGAGTCGCGGGTCTTCTTCGTCGCGACCGTCAACGACGACGTCGTGGGCTGGGTCCACCTCAAGCACCCCGAACTCGAGAAACTCTCGCACGTGGCCGAACTGACCGTGGGCGTCCTCGAACGGTACCGTGGTCACGGGATTGGGACCCACCTCCTGCAACGCGCGACGGAGTGGGCCCGCTCCGAGGGCTTCGAGAAGATCTACCAGAGCGTGCCGGCGAGCAACGAGGCGGCCGTCGAGTACATGACCTCACGTGGCGCCCAGATCGAGGCCATCCGCGAGGATCACTACAAGATCGACGGCGAGTACGTCGACGAGGTCATGCTCGCCCGCTCTCTCGACTAGGGGTCTACCGTTTCGTCTCGGTTGCTGGCGCCTTCCGGGAGTTCGTCGCCAGCGGCGTCGAGGGGATCAGCGACGATGCCGTCCTGTCGCGAGCGGACGCGCGCGTGGCCGTCACAGACGAACTCGTTTTCCGTCCACGGAATGTGGAGTTCGAAGCTCGCCTCGTCCTCGCACCCGGCCATGTCGCACTGCATGCCCGACCCAACGGTCGCCGGACGCATTGCCCTTGCGCACCAGCGGCGATCAGAGCAGGACGACGGCGAGCATGAGGAGGAGCATCGAGAAGGTGACGAGCACCTGGACCACCGCGGACGCCAGGATGCCGGCGGTCGCGTAGGCCGCGACGCGGAGGCTGCTCGCAGCGGAGTCGCCGCCGACGTACTCCAGGACGAACACTGTCCCGGCGACGCCCGCGATGACGCCCAGCGGGCCAGCGACGAAGAAGAGCAGGAACCCGACGACGCCAGCGGCGGCGGTGCTCCGCGTCGATCCGCCACCGGCCGACGTGGCGACAG
>Ga0207756_100201_pt1 | contig 32019 bp, 37 predicted proteins | sample A23M1SouthBayCA_FD_187748 | JGI IMG/M metagenome (GOLD analysis project Ga0207756, IMG submission 187748) | Aerobic enrichment media microbial communities from Eden Landing Ponds, California, USA - A23 M1 (3) (SPAdes) | ecosystem: Environmental > Aquatic > Marine > Unclassified | place...
CGCCCAGCCAGTCGAACGCGAGCGCCAGGAGGCCCCCGAGCGTCAGGACGGCCAGCCAGACGACGTGGGGCTCGACGTACCCCGTGTGCCACCAGTAGAGGTAGACGCCCGCGAGCGACAGCAGTGCCCCCGGGACCGCGGGAACGAGACTGCCGACGACGCCAGCCACGAGGAGGGCGAAGGCCGCGAGCGTCAGCACCTCGACGCCGCCGACGGGACTCACTCGAATCGCCTCCGTTCCGCGTCAGCCGTCGCGCCGCCGTAGACCTCGACCAGCGGTGCCACCGCCTCCCCGAAGGCGCGCATGCACGTCGAGGTAGTGTGAAAGGCCATCCCCTCGCTGACGGCATCCCAGTCACGTGCCTGCAGGGCTTTCGAGACCAGGAGTCGTTCCTGCCGGGGGGTCAGCAACTCGGGATCGACCGGCGTCACGAGGTGCCGAAACGCCAGCAGTCGAACGGGCCGCGGTGCGGTGTCGAAGATGGCCGCGCCGTGGGAGATACCTGCCACGTGGCGCCACTCCGACTCCGAAAGGTCGATGGCCGGCGTCGCGTCGACCGATCGGAGCGCCTCCCGGACGACGTCGGGATCCAGGTCGTCGAGAGGGTCGGCGAGCATCGACGGCCCCCGGCGACAGAACCATTCGGAGTGTCGATCCAGGAGGTCCAGGCCTGCGTCAGAACAGTCGTCGAGGACCACGGCGCTGTGCTCGCCGCTGGCGTCGTTCCTGGTCGTCGAGACGTGGACCGTGCTGAAGCCGTTGGCCCGCCAGAACGAGAGGAGTTCGGGCGTCGCGCCGAAGCCCGCGCCGAGCCAGTCCATCTCGTCCTCGAACTCGGCGCGGATCTCCTCGAGGAGACGCGACCCGAGCCCCCGCGAGCGGACGGCGTGGTGCGTTGCGATGCGCATGACGCGCTGGCCGACGGGCCGGCCCGCGTCCTCGTCGCGGAGCTGGCTCGTGAGGACGTCGGGAAGCATGTTCCCCCGGACGCGCTCGCCCTCGTACATCCGGGACCGCAGGTCTGCGGGGAGGTTCCCCTCCTGTGCGAGGAGCGCGACGGCGGCGACGTGGCCGTCGTGGCATAGCGCCCGGACGGTGACGTTCGGCGCGTCCAGCAATCGCGCCAGGTCGTTCGGCTCGGTTCGGTAGTGGGCGAGGACGAGCAGGCCAAAGGCCTCCCGAAGGAGCGCATCGTCAGAGAGGAGGGCCTCCGGATCGAGGGCCCGATACGAGACAGTCTCTGGCGTCGCGTCCGCCACGACCTGGTCGACGGCGGGGCTGGCGTCGAGCGCGAGCGCCCGGAAGGCCCAGACTTCGACTGGATCTCCAGCGGCGTACCGGATCGGCTGGTCGAGTCGGACGTCGGTGAGCGCGTGGTCGGACGCGGCCAGCCTGTCGCGAAACCGGATCGAGAAGCCGCGGCCGGCCCCCTCGTAGCCGTGGATCGTCGTCGCGAAGGCGACCGCGTCGGCGTCGAGGAACTGCTCTAGGGCCCGGACGGGTAGGGCGGCCGCCTCGTCGACGATGACGACGTCCGGATCGTCTGGAAAGTCGACGGCCGCCGTCGGTGAGGCGAACCGGACGCGTCCGGTCTCGGTCGTGAGAATTCGGGGCCGGTCGTCCGGGTCGCGCCCGTCGAGTTCGCCGAGGTCGACCAGGAGCGATTCGGCGCGAGCGAACACTTCTGCGGTGTTGCGGTAGGCCGGCGCGGTCACGAGGACGTCGCGTCCGTCGAGGGCAAGCGACGCGGCCGCGAGTCCGGCCGCCGCGGACTTGCCCCGACCGCGGTCCGCCTCGATCACGACCGCCTCCTGTGTGCCGAGGAGTCCTTCGAGGGCAGCAACGGCGTCGGACTGATCCGCTGTCAGGCAGGCCGCGTAGGCCGCGTCGGGCAAGACGTGGTCGGTGGGGGCAGTGGGCATGGTGCACGAGGCGGGCGGCGTCGGATTGGTTCGGCCGTCCCGCTCGACGACGTCGGCGTCCGGAGCATCGCCGACGGCGACGACTGCCACGCCGGGATGCTGTCGGATCGTCCGGACTAGCCGTCTCCGGAAGTTTCCGGCCACGTCGTCTACCTCGAAGGGTGGGACGGCGAGCGACTCGTCGAATCCGTCGCGCCTGTCCGACCACTCGTCGAGCGGCGGGGTGCACAAGATCAGGAGACCGCCGCCGTCGACGGCGCCGACGGCGCGGCCGATGGCGTTCGGCCGGCACTCGACGTGACAGTCGAGGACGACGGCCGACCTGGTCGTGCCGAGGATCGTCTCGGACCGTCTGGGGTGGACCAGTTCGCCGGGCAGGGCGTCGTCGTCACCGATCGAGGTGACGGCGGCGGGATCCACGTCCGCAGCCTCGACCGCGAGCGTCGCGCGGTCGCGGGTCGCGGTCGCGTCGCCCGCGAGGACGAGGAGGCGACGCTCGTCGGCGCGGTCGGCCTCGGCGACGAGGCGCTCGACCAGGTCGCGCATGTGTCACCGGTCGCGGGCGAGGGGCAAGGGCCCACCGGTTCCGACGACGGCGGCTTTTTTGCGGAGCGGGTCGCCCCCTCGGTATGGCATCCTTCGCGACGCCCGTCTGTGGGGCACTCGGCATCGACCGACCCGTGGCGCAGGCCCCGATCGGGAGCCTGACGTGTCCCGAACTCGCCGCCGCCGTGTCGAACGCGGGCGGCCTGGGGACGCTCGCGGTGTCGTGGCGGGACCTCGCGGAGACGCGGAAGGTCGTCGAGCGGACGCGGGCCCTGACCGACCGGCCGTTCGCGGTGAACCTCGTCCTGGACGACCGCACCGTCGACGTGCCGGTCGAGGAGCACCTGGAGACGTGTCTCGACGCGGGGGCGCCGATCGTGTCGTTTTCCTTCGGGGATCCCGCACCCCACGTGGATCGCTGTCGGGCGGCGGACGTGCCCGTGATCGCAATGGTTGGAAGTGCGGCGGCGGCAAGCACCGTCGTCGACGCGGGCGTCGACGTGGTGGTCGCCCAGGGAGCCGAGGCCGGCGGGCACCTGGACAGCGACGTGGCGACGATGGCACTCGTCCCGCGGGTCGTCGACGCCGTCCCCGAGGTGCCGGTCCTGGCGGCAGGCGGCATCGGCGACGGCCGTGGCCTCGCTGCGTGTCTCGCGCTCGGCGCGGACGGTGCCTGGCTCGGGACGCGGTTCGTCGCGACGACCGAGGCCGCTGCACACGAGGCGTACAAGCGCGCCGTCGTCCAGGCGAGCGAAACGGAGACGGTCCGGTCGTCCCTTTTCGACGGCGGGTGGCCGGGTCGGTCACACCGGACACTCGTCACCGACGTGGTCGAGGCGTGGGACGCGGCGGGGCGGCCGCCGCCCGGAGAGCGACCCGGGGAAGGGGACGCCGTCGCGGAACTGCCGGACGAAACTGCGGTCGAGCGGTACGAGGATCTGCCACCGATCGAGGGTGTCGCCGGCGACCTGGACGAACTTCCACACTACGCGGGTCAGAGCGCGGGGACGACCGACGCCGTCGAACCGGCGGGTGACGTCGTGCGCTCGCTCGTGGCGACAGCTGCCCAGGCGATCGAGCGGGCGTCGGGAGCAGTCGGTCGGGATCGGTAACGCCGCCGCTCGGCCCCGTGTCCCGGCGTCACACCCCGTTGTGGCTTCGAAAGCGCTTTAGGGGCAGATGCTGGACCTGTGTGTACAGCCTGCGCGAGGTTGATGACGCTCCCAGCCCCCACAGGACACTCAGGCCGTCCTCATCAGACGGCAGGCGGAACCGTCCGCCAGGGCGGGGGAGTGCGAGCCTGCGCGCAGGAGGTGATCCATCCATGCCAGTATACGTAGATTTCGACGTTCCAGCCGATCTCGAAGAGGACGCCCTCGAGGCGCTCGAGATCGCACGGGACACAGGATCGGTAAAGAAAGGAACCAACGAGGCGACCAAGGCCGTCGAGCGCGGCAACGCCGAGCTCGTCTACGTCGCCGAGGACGTCCAACCCGAGGAAATCGTCATGCACATCCCGGAACTCGCAGACGAGAAGGGCGTGCCCTTCATCTTCGTCGCGGCCCAGGACGACCTCGGTCACGCGGCCGGCCTCGAAGTCGGCAGTGCCGCCGCGGCGATCACGGACGCCGGCGACGCGGCCGACGAGGTCGAGGACATCGTCGACACCGTCGAGGAACTCCGCTGAGGTGAGCTGAGATGAGCGCAGAGGACTCAGACGGTGGCGGTGGCTCGACGCCAGCGGAGGTCATCGAGGTCGTGGGCCGCACGGGGATGCACGGCGAGGCCATGCAGGTCAAGTGCCGCATCCGCGAGGGCGAGAACAAGGGTCGCATCATCACCCGAAACGTCCTCGGACCGGTCCGCGAGGGCGACGTCCTCCAGCTGCGCGAGACGGCCCGCGAGGCCGACACTATCGGAGGTCAATAATGCCCAAATCACGCGCGTGTGACTACTGCGGCGACGACATCGAACCCGGCACGGGGACGATGCTGGTCCGCACGAACGGGTCGACGGTCTACTACTGCTCCGCGAAGTGCGAGAAGAACGCCGACCTCGGGCGCGAGGCCCGGGACCTCGAGTGGACGGCAGCCGGTCAGGAAGCGGGCGGCGAGACGCTCGAGGAGACCGCCGAGGACGAGGTCGATCCGGAAACCGTCGAGGAGGTCGACGAGCGCGAGGAGGCCGGCTCCACGCCAGACCTCGAAGAGGCAGAGACCGAGGCGACTGACGACTCGGCTGACGACGAGGCTGCCACGGATGCGCCGGACGATTCTGACGCAGAGGACGACGACGAAACGTCGGCCGACGCGGACGAGGACGAGGCAGACGAGGAGGCCGACACGGACGAGGCCGACGAGGAAGCCGAGGAGGCACAAGCGTGAGCGACGCCGAGCGCACCTTCGTGATGGTCAAGCCCGACGGCGTCCAGCGCGGGCTGATCGGCGAAATCGTCTCCCGATTCGAGGACCGCGGGCTGAAGCTGGTCGGCGCGAAGTTCATGCAGATCGACGACGACCTCGCCCACCAGCACTACGGCGAGCACGAGGACAAGCCCTTTTTCGATGACCTCGTCGACTTCATTACGTCCGGCCCGGTCATGGCGATGGTCTGGGAGGGCCAGGACGCCACCCGGCAGGTCCGGGCCATGATGGGCGAGACGGACCCCGCCGAGTCCGACCCCGGGACGATCCGGGGCGACTTCGGCCTGGACCTCGGCCGGAACGTCATCCACGGCTCCGACCACGAGGACCCCGGTGCGAACGAGCGCGAGATCGACCTGTTCTTCGACGAGGACGAACTGGTCGACTACGAGCGCATCGACGAGGCCTGGCTCTACGAGTAAGGCCAGACTGCGGTCGCAATCGGCCCGTTCACTCAGCGGCCGAAACCGGGGACGTTTTTTAACGGGTTACGCGTAGAGAGCACAACGTGTCGACGCCAGAGCGAGACGTCCGGGCCGTCCTCGAGGAATCCGGGCCCGACTACGACGACTTCTCCTTCGAGCGGCCCACCGCCGGCCACCAGGGGGAGGTGTTCCTCGTGACGCTGGTCCACGCCGGCGACGAGTACGAGGTCGTCGTCAAGTTTCAGACCGACGGGGACGACGCGGCCTTCGCCATCGAGCCCTATCTCCACGAGTACGTGGCCGACCGGACCGACGTGCCCGTCCCACGGATCCTCGTCTACAAGTCCGAGCCCGAACTGGACGTGCCGCCCTACTTCGTCACGGAACGCGTCGAGGGCGAGAACCTCGCCGAGTCGCTCGCGGCCATCGACCCGGCGGTCCGGGCCCGCGTCGTCGAACAGGCCGGGCGGATCTTGGGGGCGATGCACGCGGAGATTGCCTTCGAGGGGTTCGGGCGTCTGGGTCTCGCGGACGACCGACTCGTCGTCCAGGACCTGACCTGGGACTGGCGGCAGTTCTTCCGGGACATCGTCGGGGCGTACGTGGCGAACCTGGAAGACTCGCCGTTCGACGACCTCCAGGACCAGGCGCTCGCCTACCTGGACGACGCCATCGAGGTCATTCCCACGCAGGGCGTCCCGCGGCTCGTCCACGACGACTTCCGGCCTGCGAACATGCTGTTCGACCGCGCCGCGGCAGAGCCGATCACGACGGTTCTCGACTGGCAGTTCGCCCTCGCTGGCGACCCGGCCTACCACATCGCCCGCACGGACTTCCTCTTCATCGACCCCGCCTTCGAGGACGAGGGCACGCGCGCGGACCTCCGGGAGCGTCTCTACGCCGGCTACAGAGAGCACCGCGAGTTCGAACCCGACGCGGACTACCAGCGCCAGCGAACCGTCTATCACTTCGCCACGCTCCTCTGGCGGATGGCGGGCTTCGACGCGGCCTTCGCCGAACAGTCAGGGCTGGCCCAGGCCCGCGCGGAGGCGCGATTCCGCCAACAGTTCGACGCCATCGGCGGGTCGCTCCCGGAGGCCTGATCAGCCGAGGCGCTCGTACCCGAACCGGAGCCCCGCGTACAGGAGACAGACGACGCCGATTCCGAGCACCGTCGGATCGTACGACGAATCGACGGGCGACCCGATCTGATAGCTCACCGCGACCAGCGCGAGTCCCAGGCCCCCGAGAACGGCGAGCTGCTGGTCGACCGTGAGACCCACGAACGAATCGTCTCCCATGGCGGCCCTAACGTGTCGACAGTGGCACAAAAGTGGTCCGGTGGACTCTCAGAGGTCGGCGGTCGCCTCGATCCGGGGTTCGGTCCGATCGACGGTGACGCCACGGAACCGCGCGAGCCAGCGATCCAGGTCGCCGCGCTCGAACCCCTCCAGGGCCTCGTGGACGGTGTAGTGGCCGAAGTCGTCGGTCGACGGGAGGACCGCCCAGAGGTCGTCGTCGACGTAGACGGCCATGGCGACGACGGGGAAGATGACCGCGTCGCGAACCTCCGTCGTCCCCGTGACGTATCGGGGCCGCTGGTCGAAGGCCGGCTCGAGCGAGAAGTCGTTGGCCGCCGCCCAGTCGCGAAATTCCTCGTACGTCTCGATGGCAGCCGGTCGGACGTCGTTCGCGTATGTTTCGATGCCGTCCCACCGCGACGCGACGCCCGTCGCGTCGAAGACGCCTTGCTCGTCGAGTCTACGAACCCGGTCCAGCACCCGCTGCTGAGCCTCGTAGGTCCCGATCGTGTCTGTCCGGAGGTACACCTCCGCGCGGCGGTTGCTGTCTCGCATCGTAATCCCTCGTACATACAGTCGAGCGTGGACGAAATAAAGCTAGGCGCCGGACCGGGCAGTGGCCGGCTCGGATCACGGGGACGACGTGGCGACGTCCACCCGGAACTGCGTGTCGTCGGCGCGAACGTAGACCGTCCGCCGCTCGGTTCGGCCCGTCCACTCGACCGTCTCGAGGTCCGCACTACTCCCGTCGATGGTGGCGGTCCCGTCACCGCGGCGGGCCGCGTCGATCGCCTGCCGGACGGGCGATGACCGGGGGAACTCGCCGGGCTCGGAGACGTCGGCGGCGTCGACCAGTCGGTCGTCGGGTTCGACGCTGACGACGATGTGATCCGGGGCCGGCTCGCTCTGGAGTGTCATCACCCCGAGGACGATGGCGGTCAGGACCACCAGGGAGACGACGATGGCGGCGATCGGGCGCACCGGGCTCCCGTGGGGGACGGTGGAGGGATTGTCCCGCATGTGTGCGAGTGCTCACGGTAGCAGAGTAAGCGTGGCGATGTCCAGAATGGACGTGCCAGATCGCCGTCAGTCGTCCGCGCTGGCGGCCGGCGACTCGACGTCGATCTCGCCGGCGTCGAGTTCTGCCTCGATCTCGCGAGCGGCCGTCACCATGTTCTCCATCTTGCCGTAGGCCACCTCGCGGGGCAGCAGCTTCAGCCCGCAGTCGGGGCTGACGGTCAGGCGCTCGGGCGGGACGACCTCCAGGGCCTTGCGGATGTTGCCCTTGATCTCTTCGACGGACTCGACCTCGCCGACGTGGGCGTCGACGACGCCCATCGCGAGGTCCTTGGTGAACTCGGGCTCTTTGAAGACGTCGAGTTGCTCGTAGCCGCCGTTGCAGAGTTCGACGTCGTACTCCTCGACGGGATAGTCGAGCATCTCCGGGTAGATCCGCGAGTAGTCGCCGTAACAGACGTGCAGACCGAGGCGGACGTCGTCAGGCACGTCCGCGACGATCCGTTCCAGGGCCTCGCCGACGATGGCGTGGTCGTCTGGCGTCGTGGCGAGAGCGGGTTCGTCGATCTGGATGTACGTGGCCCCCGCGTCGACCAGGGCCTCGATCTCCTCGTTGACGAGGTCGGCCAGTTCGTACGTGAGCTCCGCGTCGGAGTCGTAGACCTCGTTGAACGACCAGCTCGCAAGGGTGTAGGGGCCCGTGATCGGCACCTTGACGGGGCGGGACGCTACGTTCGACGTGAACTCGTACTCGGAGACGAGCCACTCCTCGCCGTAGGACACCTCGTCGACGACGCTGGGCTTGTCGAAGTAGTTGTGGCCCCAGACCTTCACGCGGCCGTTGAACTCGTAGCCGTCGATTCGGTGTGCGAAGTACTCGACCATCTCGTTGCGGCGCATCTCGCCGTCGACTACGGCGTCGAGACCCGACCGCTCGTGTTCCTCGGTGATGAGGCGGGCGGCGTCGTCTTTCGCCTCCGCGAAGTCGTCGGCGTCGAAGGTCGACTCTCCGTCCTCGTACAGGTCGCGGGCCCGGTCGAGCCACTTGGGCTTCTTGTAGCTGCCGACGACGGTCGTCAGCAGGAAGTGGTCGTTCGGGTGGTCCTCGGGCCGGAACTGCTCGCGGGTGCTCATGCCGTCACCTCCGCGCGCTCGACCGCGCCGAGGGCGTCCAGCTTGGCCTCGAACTTGTTGACGGGCAGGTAGAACAGTTCGGTGTTCGCCGTCGCGTAGACGGTCTCGAAGTCCTGGGCGGGCACCTGCTCGGTGAACCAGTCGATCCGCTCGGTGATCGTCTCGGCGCTCTCGACGAGCGTGTTCTGGCCGTCGACCAGCCCCAGCGCGACGTCCTCCTTGGTCCCGTACTCCTGGACGTTGTAGACGTTCGCGTCTGGCTCCGAGACGAGGTCGTAGCCGAGCGCGTCGACGTCGGTGTCGAGCACGTGGGCGTGGACCTTCTCCTCCAGGGCGCCCCAGTAGGGCTGGAGGACCACGTCGGCGTCCGTCGCGGTCGCAACCGCGTCGATGGCCTCGCTCGCGCGCTCGTCGGTCCCGTCGCCGGGCGCGTTTTCGACGAGGGACGGTTCGAGGAGAAACAGCGTCTCCACCTCGGGGAAGGTGGCGACCTCCCCCGCGAGGAACTCGGCCACGGCGTCGAGGAAGGCCGCCTCGTCGCCGTAGTGCTCGTCCGTGGCGAGGTCCGCCAGGGAGTAGGGCCCCGGCAGGACGGCCTGGAGGCCCTCGTCGACGAGGTCTGCGGCCGCTTCGAGTTCGGCTGCCACGTCGCCGTCGGCGTCGAGGTCGCCGGTCACCACGGGCTCGCGGTAGAAGTTGTTGTTGTCGTAGTAGCGGACGATGCCACGCGTCTCGACGCTGTCGTGGACGGCCAGTGGGTGGGCGAGCATGTCGTCCCAGCGAAGCTGGCCCTCGACGACGCGGTCGAGGCCGGCGGCCTGCTGGCGCTCGATCACTTCCGTTCGAGCGCGCTGGTAGGCGTCTCGCGTCTGCGGGTCCTCGTCGCCGTCGACGAGGTTTTCCTTCTGGTGGCCTTTCAGGTCCGAGAGGTCGTCTTTGGCCCAGTCCGGGAGCGGATACAGGCCGGGTGTGGTCGAAACTACCCGTGTCATTGGCGAGTCTAGGAAATGACGGCCTTTAATATTTCCTGTTCGGATGTATTCGTGACAGTTATTTCCCGCCGCGACTCGGGCGGAGGTGTAGTACGACCAGCCGCTCGTAGGGATGGGCTTCGTCGGCGGCCTCCATCGTCGTGAGGCCGTGCGAGCGCGCGTGGTCTCGGACCGCCTCGATGCCGGTCACCGAGGAGAGCAACATGAACGCGTCGCCGTCGGCTGTGAGCACGCGCCGTAGGTCCTCGAGGAACGGTTCGATGACCTCGCGACCGGTCAGCCCGCCCGAGAGTGCGAGCTCCATCCAGTCGTTCCATTCGCGCCCGGGGTCCGTCGGAAGGTAGGGCGGGTTGAAGACGACCACGTCGAACGCCCCCTCGCGGAACGGATCGAGGAGGTTCGCGCGGACCACCGGAAGGCGGCCGTCGGCGGCCTCGCGACAGGCGACGGGACTCAGGTCCGTTCCCAGGACGCTCGCACCCGTGGCCTCGGCGATACTTTGCCCGACGTAGCCGGATCCCGTACCGACGTCGAGGACGCGCTCGTCGCCCTCCAAGAATCCGACCGCCGTCTCGGCCAGGAGGTCAGAGTCCTCCGCGGCCTGGTACACCGAGGGAACGTCCCTGTGATCCGCCAGCTGTGGCCGTCGATCGTCACCGCCGTCAGTCCGAGGGGGGTGCCGGTCGGGAGTCACGCTGGACCCTCCCCGGGCTCGCCCACGTCCCAGGCGAGTCGAGCCAGGCTCGCGAAGTCCGCCGGGCTCAGTTCACCCGCGCGAGCGCGCAGGAGGTCCTCGTCTGCTGCGTCGACGACGGCGTCGGGTGCGCCGAGCCCCGAGATGTGGGCCGTGTTCCGGACGGCGTTGCGCATCGTCTTGCGCCGTTGCGTGAAGACGGCCTTCAGGAAGCGGAGGAAGAAGTCGTCGGACGGCACCTCGTAATCGGGGTCGCGCGGCGTCGTTCGCACGACGGCGCTCTCGACGGCCGGCTGGGGGTCGAAGGCCTCCTTCGGGACGGTCTCGACGATTTCCACGTCGGCGTAGTGGGCAGCCGCGGCCGAGAGCCGCCCGTACTCGTCGTCGCCAGGGCTCGCGGCCATGCGCTCGGCGAACTCCAGCTGGAACATCAGTACCGTGGGTCGCGCGGCGGGCAACAGCCGGAAGGCGATCTCGCTGGACGCCCCGTAGGGCAGATTCGCGACCGAGGCGGTGAACTCCGGCAGGTCGACCTCGAGGGCGTCCCCCGCGACCACGGTGAGGGTCCCGTGGGCGACGGCGTCGGCGAACTCCTCGCGAAGGAACTCGGCGAGGTCGGGGTCGCGCTCGACGGCCGTGACGTGATCGGCGACGGCCAGGAGTCGATCCGTCAACGCGCCGGTGCCCGCTCCGACCTCCAGGACGTGCGAACAGTCGGCTCCGATCTCCGTCGCGTAGGTCGGCAACCGGTCCAGGATCCGGTCGTCGACGAGGAAGTGCTGGTCGAACCGTGGATCCCCGAAGACGCCGGCACGGTGTCGGAGGGCGTCGGGGTCGCGGAAGTCGTCGCGGCCGGGTGGATTGGGGGTCGGGTCGGTCCCCATCACTCGGCGTCGTCCCGTTGCACGAACGTGCGGTACTTGAGGTCCTCCTCGCGGAGCTCCTCGATGATGCGCTCGACGAGGACGTCCTCGGCGTTGTGGAGGCCGCTGACGCGCTCCTCGAGGTCCCGGAAGCTCTGGAATGGGCGCCGCTCGCGCTCGTCGAGGATGTTGTTCCTCAGCTTCTTGCCGATGCCGGGCAGGAGGTTCAGCTGGTGCAGGCGGAGGGTGATCGGCTGGGCGTCGTTGTAGAAGTCCACGAAGCGCTCCTCCTCGGCGGCAACGAGGTCCTCGACGGCGTAGTCCAGTTCCGAGGCCGCGCCGCTCGGGAGGTCGTCGTAGTCGACCCGATTGACGTGTTCGACGGCGTCGAGGTCCTCGACGTCGATGTGGTCGCCGATGGCCACGTCACCGGTGTCGCCGACGACACACTCCAGGAGGTCGAACCCCTCGATGCCCAGTGCGTAAACGAGTGGCTGCTTCTGGTACTGTGGGCGGTCGTCCTCGGTCCGCCCGTGGGGGAGGACGTCGAGTACGACCGCCACCAACCCCTCCTCGTCCCGAGTCGCAGCCTCGTCGTCGCTCATGGGGGATAGCTACGGCCAGCGGACACTTAAGGAAGTGGGATAAGAGACTGCGGGCGGACTGACGGACCGACGTCAGGCGTACTGCTTGACGACGTTGAGAATCTCGTCGAGTTCGTCGCCGTCGAGCGTGTATCGCTCCTGGGCGTAGATGGCGCGGAGTTCGTCGCGGTCGCGGGGCGCGAGGTCGACGATCTTGTAGGCCGTGGGCTCGTCTACCTTCTCGAGTTCGAGGAGCTCGTCTACGAACTCCCGGGCTTCGGCTGCGTCCAGCGTGGCGAACCGGTTGACGTGTTCGATCGCTCGCGCGAGTTCGTAGCGCATCTCGCGGTCCTCGTCGTCGGCCCGCTCGGCCTCGAGGTCGGCGAGGATTTCCTTCGTCTCGGCGACCGTGAGGTACTCCTCGTCGAGTTTGTCCTTGAAGATCGTCATTCCTGACGCCGGAGGTGAGCAGGCTTGGCGATGACGGTCTTCTCGCTGCCGCCGTCGGTGATGGTCACCTTGTAGGCGGTCCCCTGGCGACCCTCGACGACGCCGGTCCGGCCGTCGAAGCGGGGGTGATAGCGGCCCTCGGGGACGCTCGGGTCCATCGACAGGTGGACGCGGTCGCCGGCGTCGAACTCCTGGACGGCCCGCTGGGGCGGTGAGGTGCCCCGATCCCGGGGATCGTTCTTGAGTTTGTTCCGCGTCCCCTGCCGTGGTCCGTTCGAGTTGGGCATTCGTGCCCGCTGGTTGTCCGGTCGGACGTATAAAACGTGCGTTCCACGCCCGCCCGCGGGCCCACGCGTGACGGGATGGTTCGGGTCTCCACGGAACGCCGTGACGACGGGACAACGCCTTTGGCGTGGAGGGTCGTTGCCCACCGTATGTCGAGCCACGTTCTCGTCGCCGTCGACGGGTCCGACCAGGGCTGGCGCGCACTCGAACACGCCGTCGAACAGTTCGCTGGCGATCGCATTACCGTCCTGACCGTCGTCGATCCGATGGAGGGAATGTACGGCGACCTCGAGGGCAGCTATTACACCCACGAAACCTACGAGGAGGCCATCGAGGCGGGCGAAAACCGGTGTGACACGGCCAGGGACCGTGCCGAGGACGCCGGACTGACCGACGACACGGCCTTCGAGACCGTCGTCGAGGTGGGTCAGCCGCGCCGCGAGATCGTCGAGTACGCCGACGACAACGACGTCGACCACGTGGTCGTCGGCAGCCACGGTCGCTCGGGCGTCTCCCGCATTCTCTTTGGGAGCGTGGCCGAAACCGTCGCGCGCCGGTCGCCGGTTCCCGTAACTATCGTCCGGTAACGGGCCACCCGCGAAGGAGTGGGTGCGACACCGCCGTCCCCGGATCACTTACTGGCAGTTGGCGACTGCAAACGGTCACCGGGTCGCCTGGCGGCCCCGAGCGGCCCGGTTGACGACGGCGCCTGACCAGTTCATCCGATATATGTTATCTTTCGGGGACGTTTGGACTGGATAACAAAGGACGACACCGCCATAGCCTCCATTGCAATGTCAGCAAGGACACACGAGAAGGCGGGCGTACTGCTCGTCGCGGCAGTGCTGGTCGGTAGTGTACTGGCCGTCGGTGGGGTCGTCGTGGCCCAGACGGCCGGAAACGACGCACAGATGACAGTCGGCAACACGACGACGCAGGACGTCTCGTACTTGCGAGTCGCCCACGCGTCACCGGACGCCCCCGCGGTGGACGTCCAGTTCGACAACGAGACGGTCCTGTCCGACGTCGAGTACGGGTCGGTGAGTGACTACCTCACCATAGAGCCGGGCGACCACAACGTGACCATCACGGCCGCCAACGAGTCGGACGAGGTGGTCTTCGAGGGTGAGGTCGTCTTCCAGCGTCGGGCCGCGCTCACGCTGGCCGCGAGCGGCGAGGTGACCGAAAACGCCTCCACCGAATTCGAGCCAGCCATCTTCAACGACAACGCCTACGAGCCGACCGAGAACGAGTCGGCCGTTCGCGTCGTCCACCTGTCGCCCGACGCGCCGGACGTGGACGTCACGACCGCGAACGGGAGTGTCGTCCTCGCGGACAACGTGAGTTTCGGCAACGTGTCTGATTACACCGCCGTTCCAGCCGGGAACTACTCGGTCGCGATTCGCGAACCGACGGCCACCAACGACGGCCCCGTCGTCACGACCGTCGACGTGTCGCTCGCGAACGAGACGGCCTACTCCGCGATGGCACTCGGGTACCTGAATCCCGAGGACGCCCCCGCGGACACGCCGTTCGAGGTGAACGCGACCGAGGACGCCACGGTCACGGTGCAGTTACCCTCCGACGAGCCGGCAAACGAGACTGAGACGATGACCGAGACGCCGATGGAGACGGACACGCCGACCGAGACTGAGATGATGACAGAGACGCCGATGGAGACGGACACGCCGACCGAGACTGAAATGATGACCGAGACGCCGATGGAGACGGACACGCCGACCGAGACTGAGACGATGACCGATACCGATGCGACGACCACGAACGGAAACGAGACGACCGACGATACGATGACAGATGACGGCACGGCCACTGACGAGGAGGAGACGGGCGTGACCGAGACCACGGACGGGGAACTTCCCGAGGAGTTCGAAGAGTAACCGGCACGCGACTCCCGTCCAATCCGGGATCGGTTTCACAGCCACCCCCGCATTTCTCAGACGATCACCGGAGAGTGACGTCGCTACCGGTCACGTCAGCGACGCCGAAAACACGGTTCGAGGGGTAATTAGTGAGTCGACGCGTCGACAAAATTGATCGCCGAGATACCGAGTCTGGTCGGGTTGCTCAGAGACGACCGACGTTCTCGACGGAGACGGACTCGACGCCCTCGACCTCGGTGAAGGATTCCTCGACGGCCTCGGTCCCGCCGGACTCGTCGGGCACGATCACGGTCGGAATCAGTGCGACGAGGCCGAAGGCCACGTCGTCGCGCTCGAACCCGTTGATCCGCGCCCCCTCGGGGAGGACCTGTTCGAGGCGCTCCTGGAGCGCGTCCAGGTCGACCTCGGGACTCTCCGGCATGACCTTGATTGCGGCTGCGACCTTCCCCATGGTTACGGTCCCGTGAACCCGCAGTCGGGGCACTCGTAGAGGTTGCTCTGCTTGCGACACGTGGCACAGCGGTAGATCTGGTAGCCACAGTCCGGGCACTTGAATGCGGCCGCGTTCGTGCCGGCGATGTTGACGCCACACGAGATGCACTTGCGCGCCTGTCGCTGCTCGCTCTCACTCATGGCTACCCCTATCCCACGCCCGCTTTTAACCGTTGTCAAATCTGCCGGGCCGCGCCGTCAGTCGCCTGCCGGGTCGTCGGGACCAGCGACGCGGTCGATGATGGCCGGGTCCGGGAGGGCCGATTCGCTCGGTTCACCGTTCTCCCACACGTAGAAGCCCCGTCCGGTCGCCTGGCCAGTGTGGCCGGCATCGACGAGGTCCCGGAGCACGGCGGGGGGCCGAAAGCGCTCGCCGAGGGCGTCGGCAAGGGTCTCCAGGGACTCGAGGCGGTGGTCGAGCCCGGCCCTGTCGGCGCGTTCCAGGGGTCCCACGGGGTGCCGGTACCGCCCGGCGTACGCTTCGTCGATGTCGGCGACGCTGGAGACGCCGTCGGCGACCAGTCGCATGGCCTCCACCTCGCTCGCGAGGGCCAGTCGGGTCGAGACGACGCCGGGTGCGTCGGCTACCGTCGCCGGCACCTTGTCGAGCCCCTCGAGGAACGCTTCGGTGCGCGCGAGGGTTCCCTCCTCGGCCTGATCGGGAACCACGACCTCGACGACTGTCGCGTCCGCAGGGTCCTCGACGTGGAGTCCGATGGCGCGGTCGGGGTGACGGAGTCCCGCCGCGGCCACCGTCACCGAGCCGCCGGGGGCCGTGGTGGCGATCACGGTATCGCGGTCGACGTACTCCTCGACCTCCGCGAGGGTCTCCTGGAGGTGGTGTTCGTCGGTTCGGCCCGTCACCACGACCACGGCTGCCTCCGCGACGGCCGCCTCGAGGCCGGTCGTCGCGTCCAGGCGGTCGACCGCCGCGTCCCGGTCGTCGCGCGTGAGGTCACCCACTGCTGCGGCGTCGTCGAACCGGTGTTCGACCTCGTCGATGGCGTCCATGGCCGCCGTCGCGTCGGCGTCGTGGAGGTGAACCCCGTGCCCCGCACGGGCCGCGACGGCCGCGAGGTCCCGCCCGACCGGCCCGGCGCCGAGTACTGCAACGTCCATGGGAACAGTCCGGTGGGCCGTCCGGTTAAGCGTTTACGCGAGCGTCAGACGCCTGCAATCCGAGGCCGTACGTACCCGATTGCACCACGTTGCTCCCCGCGAGCCACAACAATCATTACCGATTGTCGGCAATCCTCGTGGAACCGACGCCATGACCGAGTCGGGGGACGGCGACGAGCGGCCACGGTCGCTCCTGGCCGACTGCATCGTGGAGCCGGCGGGCGCCAAGCGCCGGCTCCCCGCCGTCCTCGGTCTCCTCGAAGCCGACGACAAACTGACGCGCCTCGCTGCCGCCTGGACCTGCTGTCTAGCGGTCGTCGCCGAACCCGACCTCGCCGAGTACGTCGTCGACCGGCTCGCCGATCGACTCGACAGCGAGGACCGGTCCCAGGAACTCTCGTACGCGCTGGCCTTCCTCGCCGACAGACATCCGACCGTCGTCGAGTCGGTTTTCGACGAGCGCGAGGAGGGGGCTGGTGGCGGGAGACGACTGTGGGGGGCTTCCAGAACGCCCGGTCGGAACGGTCCTAACCACGATGTCGACGGCCCCAGCCGGAGCGGCGTCGGCCGCCTTCGGTTTCCCGACCCTGCCGAGCGAGACGATCCACGCCGCAGGTACCCGCGCGGCCGGCCCGACGAGCACGAACTGGCGGAAAACCACGACGAGGACGCGGACGAGGGGCGAACTGCCGGATCGGACGAGGCAGACGAGCCCGGTGCCCCGGACGCAGACACCCTCGCGCAGCCGACGACCGACCTCAGCGGGATCGCGGCCCGGAGCCGCTTCGATCAACTGCACGTCCTCGCCGCACAGGACCGGAGCCGGTTCGGGGAGGACTATCGCGCCCTGGTCGGGAGCGATGGCGAGGAGCGGGCAGTCTCACTGCGATTGCTCTCCGTCCCCGGTGGCGTCGACGACCGGGCACAGTTCGACGCGGCCCTGGAGTCGTGTCTCGGCCAGTGGGCCGGGGTGCCGGATCACCCCCACGTCGTGTCGCTGCTCGACTGGGACACCGACCCGCGGCCGTGGCTGGCGACCGCCTTCGCCGGGCAGTCGTTGGCGGCTAGGGGACGCCTCGATTTCCCGGATGCGCTGGCGGACGCGATCGCGCTGGCGGACGCGCTCTCTCACGTCCACCGGAGCGACGTCGTCCACGCCGGAATCGACCCCGGGACCGTCGTCTATCCCGGGGACGTCCTCGACGGCAACGACCAGGAGCCGCCGTTGTTGGACGGCGTCGGACTCGTGGGACTGCTGCGCCACTACGAGAATCCGGCGACGCTCCTCGACCCGCGCTACGCCGCGCCGGAGTACTTCGACCGCCGGTTCGGCGCCGTCGACGCCGCGACGGACGTCTACGGGCTGGGGGCGGTCGTCTTCCACCTCTTCGCCGGTCGGCCGCCCGTCGACGGCTCTTTCGGCGAGGTCCGGGACGCCGTGACGAGCCCCGCGACCCCCGTCCCCAGCGACGTGGCCACCGACGTCCCGGCCGCCGTCGACGACGTCGTCGAGAAGGCCATGGCCACGCAGAAACTGACCCGGTACGAGTCCGTCGATCACCTCCAACAGGACCTCCACGCCATCCGGGAGGCCCACGGGCGATGATCACCGCCGTCCCGGTGACGAGCCACGTGGCGCCCTTGCAGGTCGAGTTCGGCGTCTCCGAAGTGGCCGGCTCCGCGAGCCTCACCCTCGTCTTCTTTCCGGCGCTCGTCTTGCTCGCCGTCCTCGGGATCCGGTTTGGCTACTACGCCCACCGGAACCGGGCCGTGGCCGGCCTCGGGACCCAGATGCCGATCTGGAACCACCTCCTGTCCGTCGGCGTCCTGGCGGCGCTCTACGGCGGACTCGGCGTGGCCGAGATAGCCACCTCGATCGAGGCGCCTTACAAGCGGACGGTCATGCTCGCGCTGGTCTTTCTCCTCGCGTTCACCATGCGGCGGCTCTACACCCTCTCGTCCGGGTCGCCGGGGACGCGGCCGGTCGAACGCGCCACGCAGGGCCTGCTCGTCGTCCTGCTGGCGCTGAACCTCGTCGGGTCCCTCCTCCAGGCCTCCCCTAGACTCCTGGCTGACCTGGAAGGCCTCACGGCACTCGCCTGTCTCGCCTACGGCGGGGCGTACTACCGCGAGCAGACCGCCCGGTCGCGCCTCCAGGGGACGATGGTCGACTCGCTCCTCCGTCACCTGCTTCCGGTGTTGACCTTCGCGGCGCTCGTCAATCTGAGCGCCCTGGCCTTCGGCCTCGGGGTCGTCGACGCGGACGTCGTCCCGCACGTCCAGGTCGTCTTCGTCATCATGACGGCGTCGACCCTGATGACGGCGACCATCAAGCTGCGCCAGAACCTCGCCAGTCTCTGAGCGACTACGGCCTGGCCGGCCCGCGATCCCGCTCCGGTTTTATGCCGCTGGGGTGCGACACGTCGACCATGCACGCCGACTTCGACTTCGAGGGACGCGTCGCCCTGGTCACCGGGGTCTGTGGGGCACTCGGGAGTGCGGTCGCCCGGCGGTTCGACGCCGCCGGCGCCACGGTCTGCGGCGTCGACGTGGTCGACCCCGAGAGCGACGACTCCCTGCTCGCAGACGCCGACGCGGTCGACTACTACCGGACGGACGCGACCGACGAGGCCAACGTGGCGTCGACCGTCGAGGCGATCGTCGAGGCACACGGTCACCTCGACGCCGTCGCCAACGTCGCGGGCACCTGGCGCGGCGGCGACCCGGTCGACGAGACGCCGGTCGAGACCTTCGACCTGCTCTTCGACGTCAACCTCAAAACGGCCTTCCTCGTCTCGAAGCACGCGCTCCCGCACCTCCGGGAGACCGAGGGTGCAATCGTTTCCGTCTCGGCCCGGTCATCGCTCGAGGGTGGCGAGGGCGACGCGCTCTACCGGGCGAGCAAAGCGGGGGTCCGACTCCTGACCGAGTCCATCGCCGCCGAAAACCGGGGGACTGTCAGGGCCAACGCGGTCATGCCGAGCGTCATCGATACGCCAGCCAACCGGGAGATGCTGCCCGACGCTGACGTCGAGTCGTGGGTCGACCCCGAGGACATCGCGACGACGATCCTCGCGCTGTGTTCGGACGCGACGAGCGTGACGAGCGGCGCTGCGGTGCCGGTCTACGGCGAGGCGTAGGCGGTCGTCCGCGGTGAGAATCCTTTTGAGGCCACTGGCCCACGGTTCGCCTACGAATGAGGCACGGGAGGTCCAACGGATGACGATGGAGGACCGGATCGAGGAACTTCGCGAGATGCGCGCGGAGGCTGAACTGGGTGGCGGGGAAGAGCGCATCGAGAAACAGCACGAGCGGGGCAAGCTCACGGCTCGCGAGCGCATCGACTACTTCCTCGACGACGGCACGTTCACCGAGTTCGACCAGTTCCGGACCCACCGGTCGCGCGCCGACGACCTGGAGGAAGCGGAGTACCTCGGCGACGGCGTCGTCACGGGCTACGGCGACGTCGACGGCCGCACGGTCTTCGTCTTCGCCCACGACTTCACCGTCTTCGGCGGCTCGCTCGGCGAAGTCTTCGCCGAGAAGGTCACGAAGGTGATGGACCGCGCCATGGAGACCGGCGCGCCCATCATCGGCCTGAACGACTCCGCCGGCGCGCGCATCCAGGAGGGCATCGACTCGCTGGCTGGCTACGCGGAGATCTTCCACCGCAATCAGCAAGCGAGCGGCGTCGTCCCTCAGATCTCGGCGATCATGGGCCCGTGTGCCGGCGGTGCGGTCTACTCGCCGGCCATCACGGACTTCATCATGATGGTCGAGGACACGAGCCACATGTTCATCACCGGCCCCGACGTCATCGAAACCGTCACCGGCGAGGAAGTCGGCTTCGACGAACTCGGCGGGGCCAGCACGCACGCCACCGAGTCCGGCGTCGCCCAGCTGACGGCCGCCGACGAGGAGGCGGCCCTCGACGAGATCCGCCACCTCCTCTCGTACCTCCCGCAGAACAACGTCGAGGACCCGCCGCGCGTCGATCCCTGGGACGACCCCGACCGCCGGGACGAGGAACTGACCGACATCGTTCCCGACGCGCCCCAGAAGCCCTACGACATGACCGCGGTGATCGATCGGGTCGTCGACGAGGACACGTTCTACGAGGTGGCCGAGGCGTTCGCACGGAACCTCGTCGTCGGCTTCGCGCGGATGGACGGTCACGCCGTCGGCGTCGTCGCGAACCAGCCGCGGTTCAACGCCGGGACGCTCGACATCGACTCCTCGAAGAAGGGTGCACGGTTCGTGCGGTTCTGTGACGCATTCAACATCCCGATCCTGACCTTCGTCGACGTCCCGGGGTTCATGCCCGGAACCGACCAGGAACACAACGGCATCATCACCCACGGCGCGAAGCTCCTCTATGCCTTCTCCGAGGCGACGGTCCCACTGGCGACGGTCATCACGCGGAAGGCCTACGGCGGCGCCTACGACGTCATGTCCTCGAAACACATCGGCGCCGACGTCAATTACGCCTGGCCGACGGCGGAGATCGCGGTCATGGGTCCGGAAGGCGCCGTCAACGTCCTCTACAGCGACGAACTCGACGAGGCCGACGACCCCGAGGCCCGTCGCGAGGAACTCGTCGACCAGTACCGCGACGAGTTCGCCAACCCGTACACCGCCGCAGACCGTGGCTTCGTCGACGACGTGATCGAACCGCCGGAGACCCGACCGCGACTCATCCAGGACCTGGAGATGCTCCGCTCGAAGCGGACGTCCGGGCCGGATCGCAAGCACGGGAACATCCCGCTCTGACATGACGACCGATCACTCGACACGCTCGGGCGATGCGGACCTCAGCGAGGCAGTCGCGGCCTCCCTGGAGACGGCAGACGCCGAGGAGGCGGCAGCGGTCGCGGTCGCTATCGGCGCACACCTCCGGGACCAGGAACTGGCCGCCGCTGCCCTCGCCGCCGAAGACGACGGAGAGGACGGCTGGACTGGCCGGAAATGGCAGTTCGCCGAGCGACTGGGGCGCGCCGCCGGCCGATCCGTGCGGGTCGCCGACGACGCGCCCGGCGACCCCTGGACTGCGGCCGGTCGTGTCGATCGACTGTAAGATCCCACGCCGTATCTTTTATCCCCCGACTGCCGGTACAAGGTCGTATGTTAGAGAAGGTCCTCGTCGCGAACCGCGGCGAGATCGCAGTGCGCGTCATGCGCGCCTGCGAGGAACTGGGGATCGACACGGTCGCCGTCTACAGCGAGGCGGACAAACACGCGGGTCACGTCCGGTACGCCGACGAGGCGTACAACATCGGCCCGGCGCGGGCGGCCGACTCGTATCTGGACCAGGAGGCGGTCCTCGACGCGGCGCGGCGGGCTGGCGCCGACGCCATCCACCCCGGCTACGGCTTCATGGCCGAGAACGCGGACTTCGCCGCCCGCGTCGAAGCGGCGGACGGTATCCGCTGGGTCGGGCCGAGCGCGAACGCCATGGAGCGCCTCGGCGAGAAGACGCAGGCTCGCCGCATCATGGACGACGCGGACGTGCCGATCGTGCCGGGGACGACCGATCCGGTCGAGGACCCCGAGGAGGTCGTCGCCTTCGGCGAGGAACACGGGTTCCCGATCGCCATCAAGGCCGAGGGCGGTGGAGGCGGCCGCGGAATGAAGGTCGTTCACGATCCGGACGAGGCCGCCGACGCACTCGAGAGTGCCAAGCGCGAGGGCGAGGCCTACTTCGACAACGCCTCGGTCTACCTGGAGCGGTACCTGGAGAATCCCCGCCACGTTGAGGTCCAGATCCTCGCAGACGAGCACGGCAACGTCCGCCACCTCGGCGAGCGCGACTGCTCGCTCCAGCGCCGCCACCAGAAGGTCGTCGAGGAGGGCCCGAGTCCGGCACTGACCGACGAACTCCGCGAACGGATCGGCGAGGCAGCCCGGCGGGGCGTCGACGCCGCCGACTACACCAACGCCGGGACCGTCGAGTTCCTCGTCGAAGACACGCGCGAGGCCGGCGACGAACTGCTTGGCACCGACGCCGACTACTACTTCCTGGAGGTCAACACACGGATCCAGGTCGAACACCCCGTCACGGAGGAGATCACGGGGGTCGACGTCGTCAAGTGGCAGCTCCGCGTCGCCGCTGGCGAGGAACTCGACTTCGCCCAGGCAGACGTCGAGATCGACGGCCACGCCATCGAGTTCCGGATCAACGCCGAGAACGCGGCCGACGACTTCGCCCCCGCGACTGGCGGCACGCTGGAAACCTACGACCCCCCGGGCGGGATCGGCGTCCGGATGGACGACGCGATCCGCCAGGGCGACGACCTGGTCACGGACTACGACTCGATGATCGCGAAGCTGATCGTCACCGGAGGCGATCGCACCGAGGCGATCACCCGGGGCAAGCGGGCGCTCGAAGAGTTCGACCTGGAGGGTGTCGTGACAATCATCCCCGCCCACCGCCTCTTCCTCGAGGACGACACCTTCGTCGCCGGGACGCACACGACGACCTACCTCGACGACGGACTGGATCCCGACCGTCTCGACGAGGCCCAGGAGCGCTGGGGCAGGGAGACCGCCGGGACCGCCGACGACGAGGACGACGTCACCGAACGGGAGTTCACGGTGGAGGTCGACGGCAAGCGCTTCCAGGTAGCCCTGGAAGAACGCGGCGCGCCGGCCATTGACGTCGCCGCGGCCGGCGGGGGCGACGGTGCCTCCCGGCCGGGTCGGATCGGACCCGACGAGAGTGAGGACGACGCGGGCCGGCGAGCCGACGGGGAGACGGTGACCGCGGAGATGCAGGGGACGATTCTGGAGGTCGGCGTCGAGGCGGGCGACGAAATCGCGTCGGGCGACGTCCTCGTGGTCCTCGAGGCCATGAAGATGGAGAACGACGTGGTCTCGGAGTTCGAAGGGACCGTCAGCGAGGTCGCCGTCGAGGAGGGCGACTCCGTCGACATGGGCGACGTCCTCGTCGTCATCGACTGAGCGCATGCAGGAGACCCGCGCCGCCGTCCTCGAGGCCCTGGCGGACGGACCTGTCTCCGGCCCCACGGTCGCCGAGCGGCTCGGGGTCTCGCGAGCGGCCGTCTGGAAGCACGTCCAGGCGCTCCGCGAGGCCGGGTTCGTGATCGACTCCGGCGACGACGGCTACGAACTGGCCGGGGTCCCGGAGTTCGGTGGCCCTGCGGTCGAGTACGGGCTCGACGCACCCTTCGAACTCGAATTCCACGACTCGATCGACAGCACCAACGCTCGCGCCCGCGATCTCGCGGCCGAGGGACGGTCCGACGTGGTCGTCCTCGCCGACGAACAGACCGGCGGCCGGGGGCGCCTCGATCGGGCCTGGACCGCACCCAGCGGGGGCGTCTGGCTGTCGATCCTGTTTCGCCCCGAGGTGCCCCCGGCGACGGTGCCGCTTTTCACGCTGGCCGCGGCCGTCGCGACGGCCCGCGCCGCGCGGGCGGCGGACGTGGACGCGACCATCAAGTGGCCCAACGACGTACTCGTCGACGGCGACAAACTCGCGGGCATTCTCACGGAGATGGAGGGCGAGGCCGACCGCGTCTCGTGGGTGGTCGTCGGCATCGGTGTCAACGCCAACGTCGACCCCGCGGCCCTCCCCACGGAGGACGCGACCAGTATGCGCCACGAACTGGGCGAGCCGATCGACCGGCGAGCGTTTACGCAACGCGTGCTCGAGTCCTTCGAGACACTCCGGACCGATAGGGAGGCCATCCTCCCCGCGTGGCGAGACCTCTCCGCGACGCTCGGGCGCGAGGTGCGGGTGGCGACGCCTGGTGGGACCGTCCGGGGGACCGCCGTCGACGTGCGTCACCCGGGAGCGCTGCTCGTCGAAACGGACAACGGGACCGAGGTCGTCACGGCCGGGGACTGCGAGCACTTGCGGTCGGACGACACCTGACGGCATTGCCGGGATGGCGACGGTGAACCGTCGCGTGGCACGGAGACGGCGGCCGCCGCGTCACGTCTGTTACTCGGACTCGTCGGCCAGAGCGCCGACGCGAACAGTCAGAACGGGAACGGGCGATCGGCGGACGACGCGTTCGGCGACGCTCCCCAGGAGCAGCCGGTCGACGCCCGACCGGCCGTGGGTCCCCATCACGATCAGGTCACACCCCTCGCCGGTCGCGTAGTCGACGATCTCGCCGGCGGGTGCACCCTCGACGGTGGACCGTTGGAGCGAGATTGCCTCGGGGACCTGCCGAGCGACCGCCTCCAGTGCGGTTTCGCCCTCCTCGCGCAAGCCCTCGCTGACCGACTCCATCGAGGTCTCCATCGGGAGGTTCGACAGCCCGGCCGTGTTGACGACGTAGAGCGCGTGCAGCATCGCCTCGTGCTTGCGCGCGAGCGACGCCGCGTGATCGACGACGCGCTCCATGCCCGCCGATCCGTCCGTCGGGACGAGGACGTGGTCGTACATGATCGACCCTACACACCCGCGGTACTTAGTGACACTCCCGGTTCCCGGGATTCGACTACGGGCCACCAGCGGCCGCCGTCTCGGGCGTGATGACGTCGGCGACGTCGGCGACGCCCGCCCGTCTGACGACGGCGCGGACGACGTTCTTCGCACCGGCGAGGTTGTCGGAGTCGCCGTCGAGGACCACCAGTCGGGCCGCGCGACCGGGTTCGACGAGGCCGTAGTTCCGGCCGGCGATCTCCGCGCCGTTGACTGTTGCCATCGCCAGTACCTCGCGGGCGCTCACGTCCGCCAGTTTCGCGGTGAAGGCCATTTCGCGGAACATGCTCGGGCTGTTGAGCATGACATTGTCAGTCCCCAGCGCCACCGTCGTCCGGTCGAGCAGGTCCCGAATCGGGGGAACGCCCACGTCGGTGACGAGGTTCGACCGGGGACAGACCACGACCGGCACCTCGCTGTCGGCGATGCGCTCGAGGTGGACGGCCAGCGGGTGGACCACGTGGACGAGGAAGTCCGGGTCGAGGTCGAGCGCGCCGTTGATGTCGCTGCTGTCGACCTCCCCCGCGTGGATGCCGAAGGGCTTGCCCGCCTCGCGCGTGGCCGTCCGCTCTTCGCCGAACTCGCCGTCGTTCGCCCCGCTGGCGCCGAACCCGTCGCCGGCGGCCATCGCCTCGAGGGAGCCGCGTGCGAACGCGAGCGCCTCGATCGGCAGTCCCGCGGCCGCCTCCCGGAGCAATTCGACGCCCGCGAGGTCGCCCTCCCGGAAGTCCAGACAGGCGGCGGTCCCCGCCTGGTGCATGAACTGCAGGGACCGCCGCACGGCGGCGACCTGGTCGTCGCGGTCCGCCGCCCGGAGCAACTGGTGTTTGAGTCCGTCGGGTGGCGCGACGAGTTCCTCGAGGGACAGGCCCTCGCCGGCCTCTTTGGCGATGGAATCCCCGATGTGCGTGTGGGCGTTGACGAAGGCCGGGATCACGATCCGGTCGCTGTCGGTAGCCGCCTCCTCGATGGCCGCTACTTCGCCGTCCTCGATCACGACCCGGCCCTCGACGGGCTCGAACGCCCGTCCCCGGAGGATTGTGCCTTCGACGATCATTGGTGTGGGACCTCCGCTCGGTCGGTGGTGGTAGTTGTGTACATCGTCACTCGAACTCGTCGAGGGTCGCGTTGATTCCCGGGCGAACGTCGCGCACGAGGGCACCGGACAGATCCAGCCCGAGCGCACGGATGGCCGCGTTGCCGACGCGCTCGCTAAGGTCCTCGGGGGCGTAGACGCCGAGCCGCCACTGGTCGCGCTGGGCCGCTCGCAGGGCGCTCACGAGCGTGGACTGCTCGCTCAGGCTGCGGACCTCGTCGTTGACGACGACGCGCGTCCCCGACTCGGGCATCCGTGGTTCGGCCGGGACGTCGAGGATGACCTCGTCGGGATCGACGTTGGCCTCGTCGGCGACGTCGCGCTCGTACTGACGGACAGCCTCGTGATCTGCGGCCAGGAGGGCGTCGGGCACGGCCTCCATCTCCGCCCAGACCGCACGCTTGTAGAGGGCCCGTTCGTCGAGCCGTCTGGCGTAGCCCGCGGTGGCCTCGCAGTCCCGCAACGCGACGCGTAGCGCGGGATCGTCCATCCGGGCGAGCGTTCCGGCGTCGAGGTCCGTCTCGGCAAGCAGCCTCTCGGTCGCCCGCCGGAGCATCGTCTTGGCGATGCGAGCGACGTGGTGCTGGTAGACGGTCGGGTTCATCAGGGCTCGGGCCAGGAGCAGGCTCTCTGCGGTCTGGACGTTGCCCTCGTCGAGGACGAGTTCGCCGTCGACGTAGCGGAGTTCCCGGACCAGCCGCTCGTGGTCGATGGTGCCGTAGGGAACGCCCGTGTGGTGGGCGTCGCGGACGAGGTAGTCCATCCGATCCACGTCGAGTTCGCCCGAGACGAGCTGGCCGAACTTGCCCTCACCAGCAACGAGGTCGGCGATCCGATCCGGGTTGATCCCGTGCTCGCTGAGCACGCGGGCGACGGGGCCCTCAGTGAGGAGGGCCGTGACCTCGTCGTGGTACCGGCCCGTGTGGCGCGCGATCACGCCCTCGACGTTGTGGCTGTAGGGCCCGTGGCCGACGTCGTGGAGGAGCGCGGCCGCCCGGACGCGCTCTGCCTGCTGGCCCTCGACACCCAAGTGGCCAAGGGCGCGGTCAGCGAGATGGTAGACCCCGAGGGAGTGCTCGAAGCGGGTGTGGTTGGCGGAAGGGTAGACGAGCACCGCGGTCCCGAGCTGGGAGACGCGGCGCAGCCGCTGGACGGGCGGCGTGTCCAGCAGGTCCCGCGCGACGCCCGCGACCGAGATGTGGTCGTGGACGCTGTCCTTGATGGTCGTCATTGGGCCTCACTTGGTCGGGTCGGTTCATAAGCGTCCGGCTCTGTGATCGTGCAGCGACGTCGTTCCGTCCCGGCAGCGTGCCGATCCGGTGAGTCACTCGAGACCGCGCAAGAGCCCGTGGAGGTCGGCGATGGTGGCGTTACCGTGCCGGACCGGCTCTCGGGGCTCGCGGCCCGTCTGTCTGACGGCGTCGACGGCGACCCGCGGTTCGTAGCCACGACCCGCGACCAGCCAGGCTGCGAGCACCTGACCCGTCCGACCGATGCCGGCGACGCCGTGGACGACGACCGCTTCGTTGCGTTCGACGCCGTCGGCGAGGAAGGGGAGAATGGTCTCCTCGAGCGTGGCGGCCTCGACGAGGTGGCGGTCGGGGACCGGCGCGTGCCGGACCCGGTCCCGGCCGAACGCGCGCCGATATCGGGCGAGGTTCCCGTTCTCGGCGTCGAGATCCATCCCGCTCAGGAGACAGCAGACGCGCTCGATCCCCCGGTCGCGCATGCTGTCGATCCACTGGGCGACGGCCGCGTCGTGGTCCGCAGCGGAGTGCCAGCCGGGCGCACACGCGCCGTAGACGTGTGACTCGTCGGGTGCGGCGGGCGCCAGGCGATGGGCGTGGTCGACGACCGTGCTGTCTCCCATCGTGTCGATGACACGCGATACACCCCCTTGAGTCTGACCGCGCGGTTCTCACTACTGAGACTCGGATCGTCAGTAGCCGGTCGCTACCTCGTTCGTATCGGCCGGAGTCGACAGTTTCTCACCCCCCACCCGCCAAGGGCGGGCATGGTCACGTTCCTGTCCGGCGGGACGGGCACGCCGAAACTCCTCGAGGGCGCGGACCCGCTCGGTCCCCCCGAGGAGACGGCCGTCGTCGCCAACACGGGCGACGACGTCGAACTCGGCGGCCACCTGGTCTGTCCGGACCTCGATACAGTCCTCTTCCAGGGCGGGGACGTCCTCGATCGCGACACGTGGTGGGGTATCGACGGTGATACTGCAGAGACGCACGACGAACTGCTGCGACTCGCCGACCGGGGGGACATCGACGGCGGTCCCAGGTACCTCCCGACGGCGGCGCAGACGAGCGGGCGGCGGATCGCCCGCTGGCGTCGGTTCTCCGGCGTCGCCGAGTTCATGCACATCGGCGACCGCGACCGTGCCGTCCACGTGACCCGGACGAGTCTGCTCGACGAGGGGCGCACGCTGACGGCGGTCACCCGCACCCTCGCGAGCGCCTTCGACCTCGATCGCACGCTCCTCCCGATGTCCGACGACCCGGTCGCCACCATCGTCCACACGCCGGACGGGCCGATGCACTTCCAGGAATTCTGGGTCGGCCGGAACGGCGAGCCAACCGTCGAGGAGGTGGAGTTTCGCGGCGCGGGGGACGCGACGGCGACCGACGCCATCCGCGACGCCCTCGAGGAACCCGTGGTCGTGGGTCCGTCGAACCCGGTGACGAGCATCGGGCCGATGGTCGCCCTCGACGGCGTCCGGGAGGCCCTCGAATCAACGACGGTCGTGGCCGTCTCCCCGTTCGTCGAGGACCGCGTCTTCTCCGGCCCGGCCGGGAAACTGATGCGCGCGGTCGGGTACGAGCCCTCGACCGCGGGCGTCGCCGCGGCGTACCCCTGGGCCGACGCGTTCGTCCTGGACGAGGCCGACGGCACGGCCCTCGACCGCCCAGTGGTCCGGACGGACACGGCGATGGATCGTCCAGACGACGCCGAGCGCGTTGCGAGCGCCGTCCGGGAGGCACTCGAGGTGGTCGGATCGTGAGGGGGCGCTCGCCGTGACCGATCCTGGCTTCCGACCGCGCGTCGCCGCCGCCAGCCTGAGCGGCCAGTCGGACGCGGACTGGGCCCGCGCCGCCGCGCCGCTCGTCGGCGCAGCCTTCCTCGGGGGCATCGCACTTGACGAGCCGACCCGGGCGGCCGCCCGACAGATGGTCGACCGCGACCGCGAGGAGTTCCTCCCGGCAGACCCCGTCGCCTTCGTCGACGACCAGTTGCAAAAACTGGCTGACGTCCCCCTCCAGCCGGCGGTCAACGTCCGAGCCGTCGAGCACGACCCGCTCGCCCGGGCAGCGGCGGTCTGTGCACGCCACGAGGCTATCCTGGAGGTCAACGCCCACTGTCGCCAGGCGGAGATGTGTGCGGCCGGGGGCGGCGAATCGTTGCTTCGCGACACCGAGCGGCTCTGCGAGTCGGTCAGCGTCGCCGCGGGTGCCGGCCCGCACGTCTCGGTGAAGGTCCGGGCGGAGGTCCCCGGCGTCGACCTCCCGGCGCTCGCTGTCGCCCTGGAAGAGGCCGGTGCGGATGTGGTGCACGTGGACGCGATGGACTCCGAACCCGTGATCGCCGACGTGGCGGCGGCCACCGACGCCGCGGTCGTCGCCAACAACGGCGTCAGGGACGCCGAAACGGTCCGCGAGTACCTGGGGTACGGCGCCGACGCGGTCAGCGTCGGGCGGCCGAGCGACGACCCGGTCGTCCTCGGTCGCGTCCGCGAGGCGGTGGCGGAGTGGACCGAAACACAGGACGAGTCCGACGCGGCGGTGGAACCGTGAGGTCGACCGTCGAGAACGCCCAGCTGGCCCTCCTGCTCGAGGTTGCCAGCACCCCCAAGCCCGGCAACGTGGACCGCGCGCGGGAGTACCCGGACCTCCGGTTCGAACATTTCCTCGCCGGTGCCGTCGGTGCCCGCGAGGGCCTCGCTGCACTCGCGGATCCGGACCGTCCCCTAGGAACCGCCTTCGAGCGGGCCGTGGCGGGGATGAGCCAGCAGTCTGGCGGCAACACGCAGTTCGGTGCAGTCCTGCTCCTCGCGCCGCTCGTTCGCGCCGTGGCTCGTGGCGACTCCCTTCCCGAGGGGGCGGGTGCGGTCGTCGAGGCGACGACCGTCGACGACGCCGTGGCGTTCTATACCGCCTTCGACCACGTCGACGTCGCCGTGGACGAGCCTCCTGCAGACGCAGCCGACCTGGACGTTCGCCTGGGGAGCGATGCCGTGCCGGCGATTCGGGATCGCGGCCTCACCCTGGCCGACGTGCTGGACGTGAGCGCCGAGGGGGACGGCATCGCCGCGGAGTGGGTCGGCGAATTCGCCCGGACGGTCGCGGCCGCCGACGCCATCGAATCGCGGGACGGGCCCGTGACAGACCGCGCCGCCTCGGCATACCTCGACCTGCTCGCGGCCGAGGTCGACACCTTCGTCGTTACCCAACACGACAGGGAGACGGCCCGCGAGGTTCGCGACCGCGCCCAGGCGGTCACCGACGGCGAGGAGGCCGTCGAGACGTTCGCACGGGACCTCGTCGACCGCGGAATCAACCCCGGGACGACCGCCGACCTGGTCGCCGGTGGCCTCTTCGTCGCGCTCTCGCGCGGCCTGGAGGTGTGATTCGTGGCCGACGCCGACTGGCCGGTCGACCTTCGGGGCGTCACCGAAACAGTGGTGACGACTCTCGGGCCGAACGAGCGGTGGAACGTCGCCGCCCTGGGCGTCCACGCCCCGGCTGACCCCGACGCGGTTGCCACGGCCCGGACGTGGGGACAGACCAGGACGCGGCGCAACTTCGCGGATCGAGGCGAGGGCTACGTGCAGTTCACCGCCGACCCCGAGACGTTCGCCAGAGCGGCGTTGACGATCGTCGAGGTCGACGACCCGATCCTCGACAGTGCCGACGCCTGGGCGCGGGCAGCAGTCGAACGACGCGACGCCGGGCAGGACGGTGACATCGAGTGGATCGACTGGGCCCTGACACCGATCGAATCGACCGTTGCCTGTCGCACCGTTCCGACGACGAACCGCGGCTACGGCGCCGTGATCGAGGCGACCGTCGCAGCCTCGCGGCTGGACGTTGATGCCTACGACCGCCGGGCTCTCGAATCCCGCCTCTCCTACCTGGCCGACGTCATCGAGACGTGTGGCGGGCCGGCGGAGTGCCGGGCCCTCGCGGTGATCCGCGAGTCGGTGGAGTGGTAGCGCCGGCCACGATCCGGCGGGGCTACCGTCACGGCTCCGGTGCATACCAGGCCAGTGCGACACCGATGCCACCGAGGGCACCGGCGAGACCGAACGCCAGGTCGTAGCCGGCGGTGTCGATGACGAATCCGCCGACGATCGGCGAGAGGAACGCCCCCGCGAGACCGACGCCCGTCAAGAAGGCGACCGCCGTGGCGGCGACCGCCGGGTCCACGAGTTCGCGGACGTACGCGAAGGCGAGACCCAGACACAACTGGATGGCGAAGCCGGCGAGCAGCAGGGCGGCGATGACCACGGGCAGCCCCGGGAGGAGGGTGAACACCGCTACGACTGGCGTCGAAACGAGGAACGCGCCGAGCAAGACCGGTCGCCGTCGGCCGTCGAACATCCGATCGGAGAGGATCCCGCCCCCGGCCCGCGAAACGACGCCGACGGCCGGAAAGAGTGCGACGACGAGACCGCTGGCGCCCAGCGAAAGACCAAGTTTATCTGTCATGTACGACGGCCCCCAGCTGTTGACGAACAGGTACAGCGCGTAGGCGAGAAAGCCCAGCCCGGCCACGAGCCAGACGGCCCGCTTCGTGACGACGGCGCGAAAGTCGGCCAGCGAGGGCGCCGCTCCCTCGCTCGCGTACCCCAGTCCGCTGCTCCCGATCCAGAAGGGAACGAGCCCGATCACGGCGAGGCCAGCGAAGGCCGGGAAGATGACCGGCCACCCGACTGCCGCGGCGATGACGGGGCTTCCGGCCTGGCCCAGCGCGAAGCCGATCGGGCCGCTTGCCGTAAAGGCCGCGACCGCCGTCGCCTGGCGGTCGGCGGGGAACGCCCGGCCGACGATGTCGATCGCCGCGTTCCAGACGAAGATGTAGGCGATACCACCCAGGACGCGAGAGGCGAGGAGCGACGGGAAGGCGCCCGCGCTCGCGGCCCGCCAGCCCCAGAGTCCGGCGAGCAAGAGGAGGCCCACGGCCGCGACGGTCACCGTCCGGGAGTTCGTCCGGTCGAGGACGGCGCCGGCGGGCAGGCTCACGACGACGGCGGTCCCGAACATCACGCCCACGAGCATCCCCGCGGCAGACGGCCCGACGCCCAGGGAGTCGCGGA
>Ga0207756_100204_pt1 | contig 31512 bp, 33 predicted proteins | sample A23M1SouthBayCA_FD_187748 | JGI IMG/M metagenome (GOLD analysis project Ga0207756, IMG submission 187748) | Aerobic enrichment media microbial communities from Eden Landing Ponds, California, USA - A23 M1 (3) (SPAdes) | ecosystem: Environmental > Aquatic > Marine > Unclassified | place...
GCGCGGGCGAGTACACCTTCGCGGTTGTCAATACCGCGCGGGCGAGTACACCTTCGCGGTTGTCAATACCGCGCGGGCGAGTACACCTTCGCGGTTGTCAATACCGCGCGGGCGAGTACACCGACCGAAGGTAGTTCTTGATCCGACCGAGTAGTGAGGGGTCGCTCTCCTCGTTCTCGTCGTCCTCGGTAGAAACGGCTTCGTTTCGATCGACGACCATACTACGAGTACGGAATGGGAGTCCATAGGCGTGGCGCTCGCGCCAGCGCCGTGGCCATCACGCAGGGTCACTCTCGCGCTTGCTCGACGTACGCGACTGCGTCCGCAGGCGTCGCGACGCTCTCGACGCTCTCGATCTCGTAACTGTCCAGCCCGGCCACCGGAATCCCCCGATCGAGCGAGAGTGCGATCTCCGAGAGCGTCCCGGTCGAGCCGTCGACCGCGATAGCGGCGTCCCCATTGAGTGCGACGAGCGCATTCCGGGCGTTGCCCAATCCTGTGGCGATGGCCGTCTCGACGTACTCGTTGGCCTCCTCTCTGTACTCGCTCGGGAGGAGGCCGATCGTGTGCGCCCCTGTCTCCTGGCCGCCGCGACAGACGGCTTCCATCACTCCCGTGCGGCCGCCACAGACGATCTCGTGGCCGCGTTCGCCCAGTATTCGGCCCACATCACGGGCCTGCTGGTAATGCTCGTCGGCGACGCGACTGCTCCCGATGACAGCGACTCGCATAGCTGTCGCTCCGAGGCGTGGTGACAAAAACGTGAGTGACGCGAACAGCCTTACGAGACCTGCTCGAACCAGTCTTCGACGCGACTGCGGGAGGCCTGCGAAACGTCAACGACGTGGTCGATGTCGCTCTCGTAGAGATCCTCGATGGTCTCGATGCCGGCCTCGCGGAGGCGCTCGGCGTAGGTCGGGCCGATACCCTCGACGGTTTCGACATCGGCGCTCTCTGCGACGTCTTCGGCTTCCTCGGCTTCGACGGCCTCGTCGGCTGCCGCGTCGAGGTCGGGTTCCTCGGGTTCGACGTGATCCGGTCCGCCTTCGTTACGTTCGGCGTACCAGTCACACACTTCGGGCCAGACGTTCTCGTGGGATGAGGAGGATACTGACAGGCCGATGTGGCCGGTCGAGTACTCGATCGTCCGGACGTCGTCGCTCGGGACGACCTCGTTGAACGGCTTGGACGCTTCCGGCGGGATGAGGTGGTCGTACTCGCCGATGATCTGAAGGATCGGCATCTCTAGCTTGTTCAGATCGACGTGCTTACCGTCGAGTTCCAGTTCGTTCTTGTAGAGCTTGTTCTCCTGGTAGATATCCGAGAGGAACTGGTCGTAGGCGGCCCCGGCGACGTCGACACCATCACCGAGCCACTTCTCCATCCGGGCGAAGTTCTCGACGAAACCCTCGTTGTCCATGTTGTCGTAGAACCGGATGTACTTGCTCACGTAGTTGTTGACCGGATCCATCAGCGCGAAGCCGACGTCCAGCATGTCAGAAGGTACGTTCCCGAAGGTCTCGGTGACCAGTTCGGGGTCGTAGTGGTCCTCACCGCCCCACAGTTCCAGCATGCCGCCGGTCTGGTCGAAGCACAGTCCCGCGGCCATCAGGCCGAGGGCGTTGACCTTCTCGGGGTGGAGTGACGAGTACATCACCGACATGGTGCCGCCCATGCAGTAGCCGAGGATGTTGATCGAATCCTGGCCGCTGCGGTCGCGAACCTCGTCGACACAGTTCTCGATGTAGCGGTTGACGTAGTCATCGAGCGTCAGATGCTGGTCGAGCCGCGAGGGCTCGTTCCAGTCGATCATGTAGACGTCGTGGCCGGCTTCGAGCAGGCGACGGACGACCGACCGGTCGGGCTGCAAGTCGAGGATGTACGGCCGGTTGATCAGCGCGTAGATGATCAAGATCGGCACTGGCTCTTTCTCGTCGTCCGGCACGTCGATGCCGGCGTCCTCGGGCTTGTAGTGGAGCAGTTCGAGCTTGTTCTCGGTGTAGACGACCTCGCTCGGCGTCTGGCCGACTTCGACGCTCTCGAGGGTCTCCATCCGATCGTCGAGGACCTGCCCTTTCTCGGTCGCGTCGGTCATCGCTTCCAGCCCCTGTCGTTGCATGTCCAGTGCCGCGCTCAGCGGATTCATCATCGCTGGATCACTCCTCTACGGCGTCGAGGATCTGGTCGAGTTTCTGTTCGATCTCGTGCTGGCGACGCTCCAGTTCGACGAGTCGCTCGCCGACTTCCTCGACGTCGTCGCGAGTCGGGAAGCCCAGCTGGGCGACCGTGTCCTGGCTGATCTCGTCGGCTTCCTGGCGCATCTCCAGCATCGACTCGACGAGCTGGCCGTTGGCGGCGGCGAAGGCGGAGGTCCCCATGACCTCTTTGAACGCTTCGTTGGCCGACTGCAGCCAGATATCGCGGAACTCGCTGGGTTCGACTTCCTCGCCCTGGGCGGCGTCGCTCGTGCGCTCGAACATCCGTTCGGCGGCGTCCATCCAGACCTCGTAGGCGTTGCCGTAGCCTTCGATGCCTTCCGCGAGGACTTCTTCCTCGGGGACGGAATCTTCGACAGCGTCGGCCCACGACTCCATGAAGGCCGCCTGGGCCTCCATGTTCTGCTCGACCGAGTCGGCGACCGCGTCGTTCATCTGTTCGACCATTCGACTCCACTCATCTTGTACGTCGTTTGTATCGCTCATGGGTGTATCTCGTGCGTGCGCAAAGAAAAAACGGCGGTGTTTAGGCTTCGACGTCGACAGCTTCGGCGGCCTGCTCCTGAACGTCCCGGACCTGGTCCTGAACTTCTTCGACCTGTTCCTGGAGGTCCTCGAACTGGTCTGCGAGCTGCTCGACGGCCTCGACGGACTGTCCTTCCAGATCCTCGTGGGCGTCGACCAGCAGCTCGACTTGCTCGTCGAGCGCGGCGACGTAGTCCTCCGAAAGCTCGTCGTAGGCACCGATGCCCTCTTCGAACTCAGCCTCGACGGTTTCGAAGGCTTCAGCGTGGTTCTCCAGCAGGAACTCCACCTGCTCGTCGACGGTCGCGCGGACTTCCTCGACGGAGCCCTCGACACCGGGGACGGCTGCCTCGACGGCGTCGAGGTAGCTGTGGAACATCGTCTGGGTCAGTTCGACGCCACGGCGCTGGGCCGACTCCTGGCTGTCGAGGCTATCAACCATCGCCTGGCTGACGTTCTGCTGGAACTCCAGGCTCTGCTTGACGGCCTGCTGGCTCTGTTCGATGGTGCGGCGCTGCATTTCGAAGACTGTCGTTACGGGCGTAGTGTATGCGTCACTCATTGGTATCATCTCGGTTACGTTTGACGGGAAGCACGACGGCCTGGACGATGTCGCCTTCTTCGATGTCGAGGGCTTCGCGCTCGGCGTCGGGAATGGAGATTCGCCCCCCACTCTGCACGCGGGTCTTGAACGTCGCAAGCTGGCGCATCGCGCCCAGACTGCTCATGTCCATCCCGCTCGCCGAGCCGCTGAACAACTCCTGCATCATCTGCTGCTGTTGTTCGACGGCCTCTTCGCCGGCCTCCTGCATCTGTTTCCACATCGAGGGCGGCCACATCATGTCCATCGCGTCGTTGCTCTCCGTCATCTGTTCATATATCTATACTCCTGCCTAACAGATAAAGGTTGCGTTGAATACCATCTGTTGCCATTCAATGCCATCAGACCCCAATCAAGTTCGATCTGCCGCGTAAGGCAACGAGACGACTCTCCCAGAGACGCTGCAGGGAGCGTCACCCCCCTTCTTTTCTACAGCTGTTGTAACTGAACTGTCCACAGGGGCATGATTTATTAGCGGTGGTCACAAACGGCATTGCAATGAGTTCGGAACCTCACGATCTTTTGAACACCTGGACAGAAACCTCCTCACACGTCGTAAACAGCATGATGGAGGCCAACCGGGCCGCCTTCGCCGCCTTCGGCGTCGGGGCTCGTGCCGACGGTCAGGCGAGCGGCCCCGAGATCGGCGCCGAGGAAGATCTCCCAACCTGGCACGTCACAGTCGACGCCGAGGATCACCTCAGTGTCGGCGACGGCGTCGAGTTTTCAAAGACAATCTCGGACGCCGACGTGCGCCGCTTTGCCGTCTCGAGCGGCGACACCAACCCACTCCACCTGGACGAAGCATTCGCCGAGCAAACCCGCTTCAAGGGCCGGATCGCCCACGGGACGCTCGTCGCCGGGCTCATCAGTGCCGCGCTCGCGCGCCTGCCCGGCCTCACGATCTATCTCTCACAGGACCTGGAGTTTCACGGACCCGTCCGGATCGGTGACCGTGTCACCGCCGAATGTGAGATCGTCGAAGACCTCGGTCACGACCAGTACCGACTGACGACGACCGTCAGCGACGGCGACGAAGCAGTCATCGACGGCGAGGCCGTCGTCCTCATCGACGACCGCCCCGACGAATAGATTCCTTCGTCGGTATTTTTCTAGTATTTCAATCGATTCTATTTCCTACGAGAGAATTACCGCTGTTCGTACCACTCGGCAAATCGCCCAAGAGCACGACCCCGATGTGAAACCGCGTTTTTCTGTTCGGTGTCCATCTCAGCGAAGGTCTGTTGCCCGTGTTCGAAGATCGGATCGTAGCCGAAGCCACCCTCACCACGGGGGGCGACAACCGTGCCCGGAACGACGCCCTCGAAGAACTTGACCGAGAGGTCCCCCGAATCGACCTGATCGTCCGTGGTGGCGCTCGCTCGCCGGTCGGCTGCCTGGTCGGGTCCGCGGCGGTCACCGCGGTCGACCGGTTCGGGCGTGGCTTCGAACTCGCCGCCGTCGCAGTAGGCGACGACCGCTCTGAAGGCCGCGCTGTGGTCGTCTTCGGGTTCGACGAGTTGCCAGAGTCGCTCGACGCCGACGGTGTCTTCGACGTACGCCGAGTAGGGGCCCGGGAACCCCTCGAGGCTGTCGACGAACAGCCCGGAATCGTCGACGATGACCGGTTCGCCGACCTCTCGATAGGCTTCGCGCGCGCCGCGAGCGGCGATCTCCCGCAGGTCGTGGCTCTGGATCTCGGTGTAGTCGAACTCGAACTGTCCGACCTCGGCGTCGAGCATCGACCGTACCTCCCGGACTTTGCCGGCGTTGCCCGTGACGAAATGCAGCATAGGTGGACACATGGCGGCGCGCTCAAATAACGCACCGATTGTCCCTGTAGGCTGCAGGACACGACAACTCCCGAAACCCCGACTCGCCAAGACCACGACACCACCACCAGGGATGGCTCGCAGGATACTTCAAGACCGCCTGCCTATCCCGAGGCGATGGACGGGCCGCTGTGGACGGAGATGCACGCGCCGGCGATCGAAGACCTCCCCCAGCCGACGGTACGCGAGCGACTGCAACGCGCTCGCGAGGAGCCGATGAACCTCTTCGTCCACGGACCGAAAGGCAGCGGCAAGACCGCCGCGGTCCGGGCGCTGGCCGACTCGATCCACGAGGACGCCGAGAACGACTTCGTCGAACTCAACATGGCGGACTTTTTCGACCGGACCAAGACCGAGATCAAAAACGACCCTCGCTTCCGGTCGTTCCTCCAGGGCAAGAGTGACCTCCCCAAGCGAGAAATGATCAGCTACGTCCTCAAGGAGTCGGCGAGTTACACGCCGATGTCGGGGACCTACAAGACGATCCTGCTGGACAACGCCGAGTCCATGCGCGAGGACTTCCAGCAGTCCCTGCGCCGGGTGATGGAGCAGTACTACGAGGCCACCCAGTTCGTCATCGCGACCCGCCAGCCCACCTCGATCATCGCGCCGATCCGCTCGCGGTGTTTCCCGATCCCTGTTCGTGCGCCCACGCACGACGAACTCGTTTCTGTCCTCGAACGGATCGTCGAGGCTGAGAATGTCGAGTACGATGCCGAGGGACTGGAGTACGTGGCTGGATACGCCGATGGCGACATCCGGACGGCGATCCTGAGCGCCCAGACCACGGCCGAGTCGGAGGGGGAAATCACAATGAACAGTGCCTACGAGGTGCTGGGTGACATCGAAGCCGACGACGACGTCGAGGCGATGCTCGACGCCGCCGAGGACGGACGCTTCAACGACGCGCGCTCGAAACTCGACGACCTACTGGTCGACGAGGGCTACAGCGGGGCGGAGTTGATGGAAGCAATCCTCCGAGCGTCGCGCTCGCGATACACCGGCCCCCAGCTCGCCCGGGTCCACCGACTCGCCGGCGAGATCGACTTCGATCTCGTCGAAGGGACGAACGAGCGTCTCCACCTCTCACACTTCCTGGCGGCGATCCCAGCCGAAACGCAGGCCTGAGAGTGTCTACTCGTTGGCGATTGCCGTCTCGAAGCCGTCGCCATCGACCGAAACGCCGGCCGCACAGACGGCGTGCTCGAAGTCGAGGTCGTAGGCCTCCCGGGCCGCACTCGCGGCGTCAGCCGCCTCGAAGTCGAAGGCTTCGGGACTATTCTTCTCGTAGGTCGCGACCAGCGTCGGCTCGGTGACTTCCTCGACGATGAGCGCGTCTCGTCGGACGGTCCCGATCACCGCATTTTCGGCAGTGGGGTCGTCGCCCAGTCCGACGATGCCGGCGATCCGCGGCGTGTCGTAGTCGTCTTTCTCGAAGTCCAGCGCCAGCAGCGGTTCAGCGAGCGCGTCCCGTGCGGGATAGCCAAGTTCGAGTTTCTCGGCGATGGGGTCGACGTGGCTCCCGTTGCCGACGACGGCGCCACGCGATGTCACGCGCAGGCCGTTGTAGGAGATGTAGGGGTTGTCCGACGGCGGGGCATCGGGCGTGGGTTCGATGGTGACGGTGCCGTCGCGGTCGACGGCCTGGCGGTTCGGGAACGAGCGCGAGGAGACGCGGTAGGCGCCGACCTCCGGGCCGACGACCACGAATCGTCCGACGTACATACTCACCTTTGCTGCCGCGGCTGGCATGGACGTATCGGTCCCGACTTGCATTGGCACTCGACCGCACGCCCCGCCACAGCTGTTCGCGGCGTACGTATTTGTCTCTCGACCGGCTACGCGTTCGTACGGGCGAGACGTGCACCTACTGCGACAGCGACCTGTCTGTCTACGACCCCGTCTACGTCGAAGAGATGCGAGACGACGACCGCGTCTCTGTCGGTGGCTTCTGTAACTACGCCTGCCTGTCCGCCTACATCGACGCGAACGAACTCACGTGCGGGGCGCCGTGCTCGTGGTCACCGGACTGACAAGCGGGGGCGACGGTTCGCCCTCGTCGGACTGACGTTTATATACGAAGTCGTCCCGCTCGATGGCGTGACCACCGAGGGCGAGTGCATCGCGGCACTGCGGGAGGCCGCCGAACGGCTGGGCGAGTCACCGACGAAGGCCCAGTACGAGCAGCTTGGGCTGACGCCCGCCTCGGGAACGATTATGCGGATGCTGGGCGGCTGGAACGCGGCCAAGGAGGCGGCGGGGCTGGAGACGAACGCCTCATACGGGTCACGAGTCCAACCCAAACCTAACGATGTCGACCTCCCCGAGGGAGAAGACTGGGATTCTCTCACTCAGGATCAGCGCTGGCACTACAAGAATCGCGAGTGGAACGCAGAGCGCTCCCGCAGGCGTCGTATGCGTCTTCGACGATGGGTCTACGAACGAAAGACGAGAGCGACGGCTGTAGCCGGTGTGACGTGTCTGATCCGGCGTGTTTGGATTTTCATCACCGTGATCAAGGTGAAAAGCAGAACAACATAACTGACTTGGTCCGAAACGGATGCGCTAAAGATCGAATCAGGGCGGAGATTCGCCATTGTACGCTCGTCTGTGCGAATTGTCACTGGAAAGACCACCACGGCAACCTCCCGGCGGAATTGGTGAAAGATGGCGCTAACTTATCGAAAGAGGAGCGACTTCGTGCGTGGACGTACGAATACAAGCGTGAGAAAGGGTGCAAGCGATGTGGAGAGGACGATGCTGTCTGTCTCCAGTTTCATCACGTCGAAGAAAAGCGGATGGGTGTCGGGCGGATGATCGCGTACAGTTATCCCGAATCACTGATCCGAGCCGAAGTCCAGCGCTGTGTTGTCCTCCGTGCGAATTGCCACCGCAAAGAACACTATACGAACCCGATTGCTAAGGGGGGATACGAAGCCGATTCGTCATGCGATAACACATGAATCGTCCAGGGTGACTCCGCAACACTCAAATATGGAAGCCAGGTACGTATAGGTGCGAATAGTCCCGTGGGGTAGTGGCCAATCCTGTCAGCTTCTGGGGCTGACGACGGAAGTTCGAATCTTCCCGGGACTACTTTTCTGACGAACGAATCAATGAGTCACGTGTATCCGACGTAGATGGACTCGAAAGAGCTTTTCAAACCGAAGGTCGTCTCGCTGGTCGTCTCCAACAGCGAGGACAAGGGCCCGAACGTAATGACGGCAGCGTGGTTCATACTTGCGGGATACAATCCGTTCAGATATCTCCTGGCCGTCGATCAGTACACGTACACCCACGAGATCATCGAGGAGAGTGGAGAGTTCGTCCTGGCAGCACCCTTCTGCACACTGAGTCTGGAACGTCTGTCAGGTCAGATGTAGCCGAGGTCTTCGAGCCGGTTGCGGGCCGGCGTGTCGATATCGCCGTCGGTCCGTTCCTTGACGCCGCTGTCGGTGAGATCGGCGAACGCCTCGTTGGCGCGCTCGTGGCCCCCCTCTCCAGAGACGTACGATTCGCGGGCGTTGAGAGCGGTCACGTCGAGACCGTAGGTGTCCCGCCAGCTGGCGTACTTGCGAACGCCGGTTTCCATCGTCTCGAAGATCGCCAGGGCGTCACCGTTGAACCGCCAGACGTCGTCGACGTGACGGAGGGCTCGTTCCTCCATCGGTTTTTCGAGTCCGTGAGAGGAGGCGTAGACGAGTCCCTCCGGGACGAAGGCCTCGTCGTCACGCTCTCCCTCGATGGCTGCCCGGACCGCGACGGGGAACTCCGTCAGGCTCGCCGCTTCTTCGACGACCCGGGAGTCGGTCTGTCCGGGATACTTCACGATCAGCGGGACGTGAAGCAACACCTCGTGGATGCCGGACTTGTGGCTGGGGACGCGCGTGTCCGGACGGATACGTGAGGGTTCGCCGAAACCCTCGCCGTGGTCGGCGGTGACGACCACGAGCGTGTCCTCCAGCTCCCCCCGCTCGTCCAGCGTGGAGAGCAGACGCTCGATCTCCGCGTCCATGTATCGAATGCCGCCGTCGTAGAGGCTCTCCAGTGCCTTGCGCTGCCACCAGGGACGGTTGCCCCCGTTGAACTCCCAGACCACGTCGTCCATCTCGGCCTGGAGAGAGCGTAGTACTGGGCCGCCCCAGTGGTCGAACTCCTCGGGCGGGTGGTGGGGCGCGTGTGCGTCCAGATAGTTGATGCAGGCGGCCCAGGGACCGTCCTGCTCGGTGTTCCACGACAGGAACCGGTCGGTGAACACCTCCGCCGGCGTGTCCGCAGCCGTCCAGCCCTCGGGTAGCAACCCCGGATGGTCCCACTGGAGTTTCGTCGTGAGTCCGTTCACGAAGGTCCTGGACGACTCCTCGGCCTCCAGGCTTTCCCGGATTAGATTGCGCACCTGTTCGGTCGTGCTCCGAGAGACGAATTTGTGGTACGGCTGGTTCGGATCCCCTGCCTCCGGATACGGGGCGTTCTGTGACCCGACCACCGTCTGAAACGTATCGCGCAAGCCGACGCCGAGGCCCCCAGTCAGAAACTCGTTTTCCGAGAACACGCCCGTCGCGTAGCCCTCCTCGTCGGCGAGTGCCTCCCACACCGAGTGGCCACTCGAGAGACGGTCGCTGACCTCGGTGATGCCGTGCTCGACGACGTGCAGACCGGTGAAGATGCTCGCGTGGCTCGGGAGGCTCCAGATCCCCGGCGAGCGAGCCTGGGTGTACGTCGTCGCGCCCTCGGCGAACGTCTCGAGGAACGGGGTGGTCTCACACTCGTACCCGTGAAGTGACGTGTTCCGAGCACGGACGGCGTCCATCACGACGAGCAACACGTTCGGTGGCATACTACTAGCTGCCGCGACAACGAACTTGAATATTTCCGAAGTACCCACTTTCCACAACCTCTTTCATAATCGAGCTGTTATGTGAAGTCGACCTAGCACCCGAAGGGACGACCACTGGATACGTCCACAGAGACAAGACCCGAGACGACTATCGGGACGACGTGAGACAACACGAGACGGGAGCCGGCCATTCGAACGCGGCTGGCGCGGCGAGTGCAGCCAGGGAGTCACTATGACAGTAGAACTCACACTGAGTGCCTATCACGCGGATATCACGAAACCGCTGATTGACGGCGAGGTACAACCGGACGGTATCAACCTGACGACAGAATCGGTGTTCCCCCCGGAGCGGTTCCAGCGGTTCTTCGAGGCCGGGGAGTACGATGCCTGCGAGGTGTCGTTGGCGTCGTACGTCGCCTCCCGGTCCGACCCCGAGCGGTACCCGTTCACGGCGATCCCGGTATTCACCGAGAAGAAGTTCCGCCACTCGTTCCTCTACAAACACGCCGACGCGGACATCGAGGAGCCAGCGGACCTGGAAGGCAAGACCGTCGCAATCGAATCCTGGGACACCGCCATCGGGGTGTGGCTCAGGGGCATCATCAGGGAACAGTACGGTCTCGACCTCGAAGCGGTCACCTGGAAGCCCAGAAAGCCGACGGACGTGCCGGTGGAGATCCCGGAGCGATTCGACGTCGACGCACCGATCAGCGACGGCACCGGGGATCTGGAACGGCACAGAGAGCGCTTTTTCGCCGGGGAGTTCGACGCAGCGATCGACCCGGCCGGACCGATGTTCAACGCGGTCATGGAATCCGACGACGCTGAACTCGTGTTCGACGACCCGATCGAAGCGGAAAAAGCGTACTTCAGACAGGAGGGTATTCACCCGCCGATGCACGTCGTCGCGATTCGCGACGAGGTACTGGCGGCGCACCCGTGGGTGGCCGAGGAACTCTTCGATGCCTTCTGCGAGTCTCGCGACCGCTGCCTGGAGTGGAACCGGAGTCCCTCTTCACACGTCTCGCTCCCGTGGTTTCACCTGCACCGTCACGAGGCGCGGGAAGTCCTCGGGGACAACATCTGGGAGTATGGACTGACCGAACAGACACGCCGGGAACTGGAGACGTTCATCGAATACGCCGACAACCAGGGCCTCGTCGGGTCGCCACTCGACCCGGAAGACCTCTTCGTCGATGCGACCCTCGACCCCAGGTGAGATTCGACGGCAGGAAAGGGTCACTCCGGCGACGCATCTCTCCCGGTTATATCTTTACAGAGGTATCTCACAGTAGGAATCCTGAATACTTTTATCAGATCTACGTAAGAACGTCTGCGTGACCGATGACCGTCGAACTTTCGCTTGGCTGCAAACGCTATCCGTGGATCGAACCGCTACAGGATGGACTCGTCGAGCCGACCGGCATCGACCTCACGGTCGTCGACGGCCACCTCTCGCCTGATTACTACACTCGATTGCTAGACGACCGGGAGTTCGACCTCGCGGAACTGTCCATCGGTGCGTACTTCGCGACGTTCTACAACGCCGACCAGTACGACGTGACGGCGCTGCCGGTGTTTCCGAACCGCCGCTTCCGACACTCGCTGGTGTACACCCGCGAGGGGTCGGCGATCCAGACGCCGACCGACCTCGAAGGGAAGGCCGTCGGGATGCCGATGTGGTTGGACGCGAGTGCGATCTGGATGCGAGGGATCCTGCAGGAACGATACGGCCTGGACCTGCGCAGCGTCGACTGGCGGACCTTCGGCAGTGAAGTCGTACCGATGGACATCGCCGACGAGTTCGACATCTCGTACATCTCGAACACCGAACGCGACGATGCAGCCACCCGAATCAAAACCGGCACCATCGCGACGCTAGAGCGGAAACTGACCAGCGGCGAACTCGACGCGGTCATCAGTCCAGTCGAGTTCAGCGGCGACGAGGTCGAGCGGCTCTTCGACGACGCCTGGGCACGCGAGCGTGAATACTACACCGAAACGGGCATCTTCCCTATCATCCACGTCGTCGCGATTCGCGACGAGGTACTGGAGGCGCACCCGTGGGTGGCCGAGGAACTCTACCAAGCGTTCGTCGCTGCCGGCGACCGCTATCAGGAACGCATCAAGCAGCGTGAGGCGTTCAAGTTCTCGCCGTACGTGTGGGGCCACCAGTTCATCGAAGAGCAGCTGTCGATGTTCGACGGGAACCCCTGGTCGCACGGTCTCACCGAAGGCAACCGCAAGACTATGCGGAAGGCCGTCGAGTACGCGGCTGACCACGACGTCGCGCCCAGAGAACTCGACCTCGACGACCTCTTCCTCGACGTGGGACCCAACTGGGCTCCGGAGTGACGGACACGGCGGTAGTCGAACCACTTCTGGGACTGGTCGACACATCCGATGTCGGCGACTTGCGGCGTTACGACGGGGCTTCGTACAGCGATGGGAGTCCGTCGGACCACTGCTCAATACTTTTATTGTAAATGGAGAAGAACGTCTGCGTGACCGATGACCGTCGAACTTTCGCTTGGCTGCAAACGCTATCCGTGGATCGAACCGTTGCAAGACGGGACAGTCGAACCGACCGGCATTGACCTCACGGTCGTCGATGGTCACCTCTCGCCTGATTACTACACTCGATTGCTAGACGACCGGGAGTTCGACCTCGCGGAACTGTCCATCGGTGCGTACTTTGCGACGTTCTACAACGCCGACCAGTACGACGTGACGGCACTGCCAGTGTTCCCCCACCGCCGCTTCCGGCACTCGCTGGTGTACACCCGCGAGGGGTCGGCGATCCAGACGCCGACCGACCTCGAAGGGGCGGCCGTCGGGGTTCCGATGTGGCTAGATGGGATCGCCATCTGGATGCGAGGAATCCTGCAGGAACGATACGGCCTGGACCTGCGCAGCGTCGACTGGCGGACCTTCGGCAGTGAAGTCGTGCCGATGGACATCTCCGACGAGTTCGACATCTCACATGTCTCGAACACTGAACGCGACGATGCAGCCACCCGAATCAAAACCGGTACCATCGCGACGCTAGAGCGGAAACTGACCAGCGGCGAACTCGACGCGGCGATCACTCCCGTCGAGTTCAGCGGTGACGAGATCGAGCGGCTCTTCGACGACGCCTGGGCACGCGAGCGTGAATACTACACCGAGACGGGTATCTTCCCCATCATGCATCTGGTCGCGATTCGCGACGAGGTGCTGGAGGCGCACCCGTGGGTAGCCGAGGAACTCTACGAAGCGTTCGTCGCTGCCGGCGACCGCTACCAGGAACGCATCGAGCAGCGTGAGGGGTTCAAATTCTCGCCGTACGTGTGGGGACAGCAGTTCATCGAAGAGCAGTTGTCGATGTTCGACGGGAACCCCTGGTCGCACGGTCTCACCGAGGGCAACCGCAAGACCATGCGGAAGGCCGTCGAGTACGCGGCCGACCACGACGTCGCGCCCAGAGAACTCGACCTCGACGACCTCTTCCTCGACGTGGGGCCCAACTGGGCTCCGGAGTGAGTCCGACCGCTCCCTCGTCGGTTCGTGGCCCGGCACGACTGGAATCTACAGCCGAGCACGGTGACTGAGGCTCGGTCCCCGGGCTGCTCACCGGTTTTCGAGTTCGTAGAACGTGACGCCCGCGTACCTGAGCGCGACGATCAGTAACATGGTCATGAAGACAAAGAGTGTCGAGACGGCGGAAAGAAGCTGGAGGTTCGGCCTGTAGAGATACCACCGGACCAGCTTGATCGGAATGACGACGGAGTCGACCGTGTAGGTCATCGCCGGGATCGAAAGTAACTGGAAAATGTGGATCGCGAGGAAAAACCAGATGATGATACTGGTGTTGCGAAACAGCGGGAGGAAGATCTCACGCATTTCCTGGAACCACGACGCGCCGGCAACGCGACCGGCTTCCTCGAGTTCCGTGTGAATCTGGATGATATTCCCGATGGCGAGTCGCGAGGCGATCGGGAGGAAGACGGTGACACAGCCGATGATAATGATTCCGAGCGTTCCGTAGAGTTTCACCATCGGGAAGATGTTTTCGAGCCACAACGCCGTAAAGAGCAACGCGCTGCCCATGATGATGCCGGGAACAGCGAGCGGCGTCATCATGAGAAAATCGACAGCGCCGCGAAAGCGGCCATTCGTCCGCTCTGTGTAGTAGGTCGCTCCGACGACGAGAACCGTCCCGAGGGTCGCTCCCCCGACGGCCACGTAGACGCTGTTGAAGAACGCGTCCCGGATGCCGGAGTCAGTGATCGCCGTCACGTAGTGCGAAAGTGTAAACTCAGCAAGATTTATAGATCCGGACCAGGAGCCCTGGAGGGATATCAAGGTCATCAAAAGGACGGGAAGAATCCAGACGACGAACAGGACCACCCAGAGGCAAGTTGCGACTGGCCACCGCCACCGCCCGAGTTCCCGCGTTTTGATTGTCCCGGTCTGGCCAGAGAGGGTCATGTAGCTCTCTTTCCGTCTCGTGACCGATCTGTAATACCAGACCAGCACCAGCATGAACGGAATGATGCTGGCAACCAGCGCTGAGATTTCGCCCCACGGACTAAACACCTGCTGCCGAAGCGCGTTGTGAATCCGCGTGGAGTAAACATGAAACTGACCCCGGCCCGCGAGCATCGCCACGACCGAGTACTCCATCAACCCGTAGAGAAGCGTGACGATAGCTCCCGAAAGGAGTGCAGGTTTTATCAGTGGTAGCGTCACTTTCCGGAACGTTTTGGCGGCACTCGCTCCTGAGACACGGCTCACCTCTTCGAGCATCGGATCCAGGTCCTGGAGCGCGGGGACGACCAAGAGATAGAACGTGGGGATGACGCTGATGCCGACGATAAATCCCGCCCCCCACGGAGTGGCAAAGTGGATCGGGATACCCACTCCGATGAGGTCCTCGAGAAGCAACGAGACGGTACCAGTTTCGGAATTGTATGCCTGCATATACATAAACGCGTAGATATACCCGGGCACCGCCTGCCCCGAGAGCAAGATCATTTCGATTTCCCCCTTTGTCGGAAGGTTAGTACGGACCAGGAGCCACGCGAACAGCAACCCGAAGCCTGCACCGACGAGGGTCATGACGCCCGCGACTGTGAGAGAGTTGTAGAGAAGGGTTGAGACGTCGAAGAGGTCAGTCAGGTAGGCTTTCCGGTAGTTCTCCAGTGTGAGCGAGGCCTGGAACTCGCCGGGCGATCCGGTCCAGACGCTCGTCCACAGCAGAAAGACTAACGGGAATATCACGAGGAAGACAACGGTCAAGACGATACTCCCGAGCACGTACCGTTTGAAATCCCGCCTGCTGAGCCACCTGCGTCCATCCGCCAGGAGATCGGCTACTGTGTTTCGCGTGCTCATATCTGACTACGAATGCCTACCATGCACGACCGACAAGGGGTAGTTGCGCGGCTGGCGCACACCGTCCCATCGATACGTCGAGACAGCGGTAGTCGAGAGACGATGCGGGCAAGTCTCGGCGGATCCCGGCGGGTGTACTCAGCCATAGCGGGTTTGACCTGAAGCCGAATTCGGTTACGTGTGGGGATTACGACGTCTGGAACTTCCCTTCCTCGCGTGCTTGGTTGATGACATTTCGGTACTCCGGAATCTCGGTGTAGCCGACTTTCGTTGCAGTATCCCCGAGCCCCATGACCTGCTTGTCGTAGTCGCTGGCCTCGACGTCGGAATAGTCAAGCTCCAGGCGCACAGGCGTCTGCGTGTAGACATCGCTGAGGATGCGCTTCTGGACTGGTGCCTCGAGAGTCGCACTGGCGAAAAAGCGGGCGACCCAGGGATTCGGGGCCTCTTTATTGATGTGGAAGGGGCCGGCTCCTGCCGGCCAGTATCCGCCCTCGGGGAACGAGCCACCGAGTTCGTCTTTCCCTTTGGCTAAGAACGATTGGACGACGTTTGGCCACGTGAACAGCACCATCGCAGCGTCGCCGTTGGCGACGCGCCGCACTGCCGTCGTCGGTCCACTCGCACCTTCGAAGTTGACGTTGTTCCGCAACTCGTCGAGCCAGTCCATCGGGTCCATCCCGGCGTCTTTGGCTGCCCGTTCGATGTAGAAGCCGGCGTTGGTGCCGATGTACCCCGGAATCAACATTGTCATCCCCTCGTACTTGTCATCCAAGAGTTCGTTGTACGGCTTGGGGGGTTCCACGCCGTTTTCCTCGAAGATGCGCTTGTTGTACGGGAGCGTGGCGTTCGACCCGCCGTTGATCGCAGGGATCATAAACGGCAGGAGGTGCCAGTCGCCCAGAACGTCCTTGAACCAGAAGTTTTCGTCGACGCCCATCTCGAACCACTGGGCAGCTTGCTCGAGAGCCTTGTCTTTGCCCTCCTCGCGCCAGGCCGTTGTGATCTTGTCGGTGAGGTTCGAGGCGTTGTTGAGTATGTCGACTTTATCGCTGTTCGCTTGCCGCTCCTGTATGAACCGCTGTGACACCTCCCGCCCGTTGCCGGCGAAGACGTTGACCGAAAGACTCGTCCCGAACTCGTCGTTGATCACGCTGGTAAGATCCTTCCACTGACTGCCCTCGCCCGTACCCGCATAGATCGTGATCGTCTCGTCACCTGCGATTTTCTCCTTCAGTTGCTGGGTCGTCCATGCGGAATTGGAATCGTCGGTGTCCGGTTGGGTCGTCGACCCACCGTTGTTCGATCCGAGACAGCCTGCAGTAGCCACTACTGTGGACACGCCACCGGCTTTCAGAAACTGTCTTCGGTTGGGTTGTTGCAAACGTTTCATATATTGTATCGTTATTCGAAGGCTTAAATAGATTTGGCAAGTTACGGACTATTGGGTACTCAGTCCCCGTTATATAGCGGGTACTGAGGTTGGGCTAGTATATAAAACAATTCTGTTTAGACAGTTAAACGTCATGTTTAGTTCTGTTTATTTTGGAACAAATCCTAACACGATGGGCCGTCTCGACTGGTGGGGAAACACAACCGATGTTTCCCCCTCCCGCCGAGGACCGAACGACGACGCCGATTCTCCCGACGCGATCGGTGTCTCGGTCGCCTAGCGAGACGTTAGCGGCAATCCTTTTGAGTGAGCGCTCGTACCACCTCCTATACGATGGCCACGGGGACGCCACAGCTCGCTGTGACCGGATTGCGCAAACGCTTCGGTGACGAATTCGAGATTTCGGGGATCGACGTCACCGTCGAGACCGACGAGATCGTCGCCCTGCTGGGCCCCAGCGGGTGCGGAAAGACCACCGCGTTGCGGTGTATCGCCGGCGTCGAGTCCCCGGACGGCGGGACGGTCGACATCGATGGCCAGCGGGTCGAGGGCGCCGGCGTCTCGCGGCCGCCCGAGGATCGTGACGTCGGGATGGTCTACCAGAACTACGCGATCTGGCCGCACAAGACCGTCTACGAGAACGTCGTCTTCCCGCTGAAACACGCCGATCACGATGTCCCCAAAGACCAGTACGAGGCCCGAGTCGAAGAGATCCTCGAGCTGGTCGAGATCGGGGAGCTGAAAAACTCGCCGGCGACCGACCTCAGTGGCGGCCAGCAACAGCGGACGGCCCTGGCTCGCTCGCTGGTCCACGACCCCAACCTGCTGCTGTTAGACGAACCGTTGAGTAACCTCGACATGGGGCTGCGAAAGCACATGCGCTACGAACTCCAGCGCCTCCAGCACGAACTCGGCGTTAGCATGCTATACGTCACTCACGACCAGGAAGAGGCGTTCTACCTCGCCGATCGGATTCTCGTGATGCGGGACGGTGAGATCGTCGAACGCGGCCGGCCACGGGAGCTGTACAACCGCCCGACGTCGCCGTTCACTCGGGAGTTCGTCGGTGACCGGAACCGCTTTTCGGGGACTGTCACGACCTCGCCCGACGGCGAGCAGACCGTCGAGTGTGATGTCATTACGTTCCCGTTGTCCAGTGCGGACTACGTCGCCGACGGGGTCGATTGGGGTTCGGTCCGATGTTTCGTCCGACCGGCCGACATCTCGATCGGGCGGTTCGGGGGCAGCCACGGCGGTGTGATCGAACTCACCGGGACCGTCGTCGCCGAAGGCATCCTCGGCGAACGCTACGAGGTGACAATCGACATCGGCGGGATGATGTTGATCGCCCACACCGAGAACGACCGTGAGTTCGCCCGGGGCGAGGAGATCCCGATCTACTTCGAACCCGGTGTCGTCCAGGTGTACGCCGACGAGTGACCCAGCTAGTTTCACCGACTTTCAGACCCTGAAAGTCTGGTCATCGGCATTTATATAGGGAGGTCGTTGGTCGGGGTGTGGGCACCGACCGAGCGGCGGTCGCGGACAGCGTTGAGTGCGGATCGAGTAGCGGCGGGTGGATCGACCGCATTGGGGTGATTTTTTACCGGATCGTTACGAAGGAGTGGCCGATGAGTGACGAGGATCTCGTGGCGATCGCCTCCCTGCTGGAGGACGACTACGCACGGGAGATCCTCGCACACACCAGCGTCGAGGCTCAGTCGGCAAACGAACTGGCCGACGCCTGCGGGGCCTCGCCGCCGACGATCTACCGGCGTATCGAGCGATTGAACGACCACGACCTGTTGACCGAAGAGCAACAGCTCGATCCGGACGGCCACCACTACAAGGTCTACGCGGCCAACCTGGAGAAGGTTACCGTCGAACTCGACGATGGTGAATACGCCGTCGAAGTGACCCGAACAACGGACCCGGCCGACCGGTTCACCAAGCTCTACGACGAACTCAGATAGCCATGGTCTCGATCACCACTATCGGCGGCGATGCGCTCGTGGTGTTGAGCCTCTTTGCCGGCGTGTTCGTCTCCATCGCGCTGGCGCTGTTGCTGTCGGTCCGGGCTTACCGGGGCTTCCAGCGAACCCGAAGTCCACGGTTGCTCGCACTCAGCGGCGGCCTGCTGTTGATCGTCGCCATCCCCAAAGTCGCCAACCTGGGACTGGCGACGGCGACGACTGTCTCGACGCCGACGATCGGCGTCCTTACCGCAACCTGCCGCGTGGCCGGACTCGCGATCATCCTGGGAACGATCTATGCACGGGACTGAATACGCCGACACGGCCGGCGGACGCGCCACCGCGATAGCGGGAGCAGTGCAGGGAGGTGACCGACTGTGATGGACATCGTTGGCCAGATCGTGCAGTTCAGCTTCGACATCGGGGTACTAGAAGCGCTGTTGCAGCTGCTGGGCATCGCCGTCGGCAGTGTCGTCGTCTATCAGGCTGCCCGCGGGTATCGGCGCAACGACAGTCGCGCGATGCTGTTTCTGGCGCTCGGACTCACGTTGCTCGGCCCCGTCCACTTCGCCGTCGCGCTCGTGCCTGGATTCTCGGTCGCGACGAGTCTAGCGAACCAACTGCTCGATATCGTCGGCCTCGCGTTGATTCTGTACTCGCTGACACGGGCCTAAACTGAGCTACTCCATGGCCGCTGCGTGAACGCGTCGGACGTCATCGACGACCGCCGATCCCTGCCCACAGTAGACGAGGTGAGTGTCGCAGTCACAGTCAGAAGCCCCGATTCCAGGGACGGGGTCGCCAGCGAGGCGTTGGCTAACCGCACACTCGATATCGGCGTCGACCGAGCGAACGACCTCGGCGATCCGGGTGCCGGGATGGCCCAGCAGATAGTCGACGTGCCAGTGGCGGGCGTCGTTGTCGCCGGCCGCGACCCGACGGTGGCGGTCGGTTCGCGAGAAGCCGCCGGGGCCAAAGGCGCTCCCGGTGTAGGCGTAGACTCCGCTGTCGAGGTCGCGCTCGCCGGCCGCGCCGAAGGTGATCGTCGCTGCCTCCGGAAGTTCGATCAGGAGCGTGTAGGTGCCACTCGCCATACGTACCAGTGGGGTCGACGGAACGAAAACGCCTCTGATACGGTCGGTTATACGTCTGTTCCCACTCGCTGAGAACACGCGCCGCTACTTAATCTGGCTGTGGTCTACCTACTCTTAGGTGAACCTAAATGTCCGACATGCTGGCGGACACCACTCCGGGAGAGACAGTCGTCGTCGAACACGTCCCGGACGACGGCGTCCGGGCGCGATTGCTCAGGCTCGGGTTTCTCGATGGCGCTGTCGAGTGCCGCCATCGACTTCGGAAGGGGCCGATCGTACTCCGTCGGAACGGGACCGAACTGGCGCTGGGGGCAGATCTGGCCCGCGAGATCGAAGTCACACCTGGAGAGAGTGAGCGATGAGCTGTCACGATCACGGGAGCGTCGACATCGAGAGCGAGGAGACGATCGCGCTGGTGGGCTGTCCGAACGTCGGCAAGAGCGTCGTCTTCAACGCGCTGGCCGAGCGGTACGTCGACGTCTCGAACTACCCGGGGACGACCGTCGACGTCACCGAAGCGGCCTTCGAGGGCGCGAAACTCACGGACACGCCCGGCGTCTACGGCGTCTCCAGTTTCGACGAGGAAGAGCGGATCACTCGCGACATCGTCCTCGACGCCGACATCGTGATCAACGTCGTCGATGCGACCCGACTCGACCGCGATCTCTTTTTGACCCTGCAGCTGTTGGATATGGGGATCCCGACGGTCGTCGCGCTGAACATGATGGACGAGGCCGACGCCGACGGGACCGACATCGACGTCGAGGCCCTCGAAGCGGTGCTGGGCGTGCCGGTCGTCCCGACTGTCGCGGTCGACGGAACTGGGATCGACCGGCTGCGCGAGCGGCTTCCCGAGGCCGCAGCGCCCGACTCGACGCCGATCGAGCAGTGGTTCGAGGACCTCCCGGACGACGTCGACGCGACGCGGGCCGAAAAGACGCTGCTGGTCGAAGAAGACGAGCCGACTGCTGCACGGGTGACCGACGGCGAGATCGTGGCCGATGGCGGTGCCCTGACCTTCGTGGAGGCGGGGCAGCGTGAGGACGTCTACACCCACCGGCGACGACGGGTCGAGGACGCGGTCGCGGACGCCGTCGCGCGACAGGACCGTGAGTCATCGTGGGCCGACCGGCTCAGCGACTACATGTTGAATCCGCTGACGGGGACGCCCATCGCGCTGGCAGCGCTGGCGGCAATCTACTATCTCATCGGTGATCTGGTCGCGCAGCGGCTGGTCGACTTCATGGAGGTGACGGTCTTCGGGACGTACTACAACCCCGCAGTGGAGTCGTTCGTCCGCAGTCTCCTGCCGAACGCGAGCTGGGTCGAGCCGATCGAGTTCGTGCTGCTCAACGACAATCTCGGTCTGCTGACGATCACCGTCCAGTATCTCGTGGGCGTGCTCTTGCCCCTGGTCGTGGCGTTCTATCTCGTCATCTCGGTCATGGAAGACGCGGGCGTGCTGCCCCGGCTGGCCGTCCTCACGGATCGCGGGCTCAATCGGATCGGCCTGAACGGTCGGGCCATCGTCCCGATGATCGTCGGCGTCGGCTGCGTGACGATGGCGGTCATCACGACCCGGATGGTCGGGTCCCGGCGCGAGCGCCTCATTTCGACGGCGTTGCTCGGGCTGGCGATCCCCTGCTCGGCCCAGCTGGGGATCATCATGGGACTGCTCGCGGGTCTGGGCGTGATCTGGTGGTTCGGCTACGTCGGCGTCCTGCTCGTCGTGTTCGGGGTCGCTGGACTGTTCTTAGACCGGACGCTACCCGGCGATTCGACGGCATTAGTGACTGAACTCCCACGAATGCGGATTCCGCGGCCGGGGAACATCCTCCGGAAGACCTACAACCGGACGAAGATGTTCCTCCGCGAGGCGGTTCCGCTGTTTGCGGTCACTGCGCTCGTCATCTCGGTGCTAGACTACGTCGGCGGTCTGGGCCTGCTCGAACGCGGGCTCATGCCGGTCACGGCGCTCGTCGGTCTTCCACAGGAGTTCGGCCGAGTACTGATACTCGGACTGATCCGTAGGGACTTCGCGGCCGCCGGGATGACCGATCTGGCACTCGGACCGGCCGAGATGTTCATCGGCCTGGTCGTCATCACGCTGTTCGTCCCGTGTATCCTCGCGATGACGATGATCCTCAAAGAGCGCGACGCCAAGAGCGCACTCGCGATGTGGCTCGGCTCGTGGGTCGCGGCCTTCGGCGTCGGCGGCCTGCTGGCGGTGATTCTATGAACTGTCCGGCCTGCGACTACGAGTTCGATCCCTCCCGTGGATTGCAGTGTCCCCGGTGCGGGCAGGCGATCGACTGCGGGGAGGTCGGCTGTTCGAACTGCGACGCCTGCGACAGTCTCTTCGAGCAGTTGGGACAGCGTGTCCGGTCGAAGTGACCACCCACTTTTTTCCCGTCGACCACGTGGGGTTGGTATGGACGACTCCGCGAGTCCGACCCTGACACTGGCCCTCCTCATGGTCGTCGTCGTGGCGGTACAGACGTTCCTCCGCCTGTTCGGCGTCGATCCGTGGACGTTCGCCCTCGCCTGGCCACTCACCGAACGGCCCTGGACGCTCCTGACCAGCGTGTTCGCTCACGCCGGGTTCGGCCACCTCCTGTCGAATCTGGTTGGATTGGCAATCCTCGGATTCCTCCTCGAACGCCGCACCTCGCCGATTCGATTCTACGCGTTCTTCCTTGCGACCGGGATCGTTGCGGGCGTGCTGCAGGTCACGATCGTGACCCTCGTTCTGGGCCAGCCAGCGGTCGTCCTCGGTGCCAGCGGCGCGGTCTTCGCGCTGTTCGGCTACGTGCTGGCCGGTAATCGCCTGACAAAAGCCGCCGCGTCCGGGATCTCGATACGGCCCCGGACGCAACTAGTTGCGATCGTGCTCGTCGCGGTCGTCCTGACTGTCGTGACCGCGGGCCAGCGCGACGCCCTGATCGCTCACTTCTCCGGCCTCGTCCTCGGGATTTTCGCCGGGCGCGAACACTTGCTCCGACCCGGTCGTCGCGAGACCCGCGAGACCCCCGAAACCCGATACTAGTTGCCGAATGTCACCGCGACTCATATCTCACTATCTCCAGCAGAATCGAAGGGGTTCATATTTCGCCGACAGACCGGTCAAATAGTCGTCGTATCCGGAAGGAGCGACCGCTCGAGACGTTCGTTGACCCGTTCGGTGAGGGGTTCGAGGTTCTCGACGTCTTCACGATTGTACGAGACCAGCGTTTCTAGTGCAGATTCGTCACCGCGTTCGTACTGATACCACAGATCGACCGCCTCCTTCCCGGAGATGTCGGGTCGGTCGCGATCGATCCCAATCTCCTGCTCGATTGTCTTGAGTCCACCCGTCAGATCGACGCGGCGACAGGGGTACATGAGGTCGAGATGGGGCGTCTCCGAGAGCGAGATGTCGAAGTTCGCCTCGAGGAAGGGGACGTCGAATCGCTTGCCATTGAAGGTGACCAGCAAGTCGGCGTCGCCAAAGAGGTCGGCCAGGGCGTCAGCGTGGAGATCCCGACCCTGGACCAGGGTTTTGGTCTCGCCGCCGATGCGGGCGCTGACCGTCGTCACCTTGTTGCGGTGTTCGTCTAATCCTGTAGTCTCGATGTCGAAGAAACAGGCCCGGTCCCGGAAGGTCTCGAACAGCCGCCACTGCTCGGCGCTGGGGAACGTCTGGCCGAAAAACGCGGCGTTGCCGTCGTCGAGGTGGCGACGGGCCTCGTCGATGAACGACTGGATCCGTTCACCCGTGGTCTCGCCGACGGCGTCGGGGTCGAAGTCGTCCCAGTGGGTGATCCCCTGTTCCCAGAGCCGTCGCTCGGTCGTCTCGCCGACACCCTCGACCGGGATGAAGCTGTTCTCGACGCGCACACCTCTCTCCTGTGTGACGGGGGGATGTAAATCTCGCGCTCCCGGATAGCGGGTGATTTATCAGCACCGTCCGAGTGACAGCGAATATGCATATCGAAGGGTGGTCCAGCCGGAGCGTGGGGTCACTGCTGGCGATCGCGATCACGCTGTCGCTGCTGGTCGCCTCGTTCGGGGTCGTCGGTGCTGGGAGTTCGAGTGTGGCCCAGGAAACAGCCTGTGGACAGCAGGTAGAGACGGCCGCGGAGGTGCAGGCGAGCAACGACGCCGTGGAGTTGAATCGCTGGATAGAGACCCAGAGTCTGGAGGCGGCTCAGTTGAGCCGGTTGCCGACCGTCCAGCGCGGGAACGTCGACGAAATCCGAGATTGGTTTCTCCTGGAGCGTAGCCGCAGCTCGAGCTGGGGTGGACCTGGTCCGATGGTCCACTACATCGACCTCGAGCGAGAAGAACTACTGGCAAGCACGGACCCGGCCGCATTCGAGGGCACACCCGTCACGGACTTGAACCGCAGTCTGCGGCGCGTCCTCGAAGACATCCAGCCGGGACAGGGCGTCCAGCGGACGAATGCGTACGTCTCCAAGGGTATCTCATCGAGGGAGACAGTCCGCGTCTCGTTCGTCAAAGCGTTCACCGATGACCGCGGGAACGACCGGGCCATCGTCTACTCGGTCGCACCACACTCCGCGGCGCCTGACCTCCTCGGCAATCCCGGCGACAGCGGTGTCACGATGGTCGTCGACGCACAGAATCGCATCCTCATGGAGCACACCGGGACGACAGCGCTCCAGCTCCAGAATTACACTGCGAGCGCGTGGGAGCAGCCGATCATCGAGGCTCGTGTGGCTGGTGGTGGCGAGACGTTCATCGGGCGAGCGCCGGAGCCCGCCAGTGGCGTCCTGAGCGGTGAGATGAACGATCGAGCAACAGAATACGGTCTCCGCGGCAAAAACTACCTCGTCGCCTCGGCGAAAGTGCCTGTAATCGCCCAGACGACGATCGCACAGGACGTCGACTGGATCGTACTCGTCCACTCACCGTGTTCGTCGAGTCCCGGCGATGGCCAGGATGACTCTGATGGCAACCTGTTCGACGGCGACGACGAACAGCCATCCGGCGACGATAGCGGCCAGGAGACCGGAAGCGGCTTCGGCCCCGGATACGGGCTCGGCATCGCGCTACTCTCCATATCGCTGCTCGGAGTCGTGGCCGCCCGGCAGTCCTGACGCGTCGTTGCCGACGCGGCTGGCGGTCACGCCTATGGGTCTGGCTACCCTCGTCTCGGCTATGACCACGTACCTCCTCGCGACCGCATCGGTTCACACGAGCGCAGCGATCTGTGACTACCTCGCCAGTTGGGTGACTGACGACGACACGGTGATGGTGCTGGGCGTCACCGAACCCGATGCGCCCGAGCGAGACGCTGGCGACGCTATCAACGTTGCTCAGGCGAGACTCGCCCCAGCAACCGTGTGGACCGAACAGCGAGAGGGCGAGGTCGTCGACGCGATCTTCGACCTCGCGGCAGACATCGAGGCCGACGAGATCCTCCTGGGCCAGCGCGGCGGCGATCCGGAGGGCGAGACGGCGGGGCTGGGCAGCACGGTGGCCGCGGTGGCGGGCGAGTCCGAGCAACCAGTAGTCGTCGTCCCGGTATAGGTCATTCAGGTGTTGGCCGATCGGCAGCCGACCGTCTCGCACAACCACCACAGTCATACTGCCGGCTGTAACATGTAGAACGAATTCGGCACCCGGTCTGGCGAATATCGTTACGAACGTACAGCCGACAGTATCAACACCTCCGCCGTATAACCCGGTGATATGTCGGCATCCGAACTCGCGGCCGCGGTGAAGGACCTGCTGGAAGTCGACGCCGAAGACTTCCAGGAACAGGCGGCCGCGGAAGCCGAGTGGCTCAAAGACGAGATACGGGAGGGGACCTTCGACAACAGCGAGGCGATCGTCGGCCTGGAACTGGAACTCTACGCTGTGGACGACCGGACCGACGCCCTCCAGCGCGTCCCGCGCCCCCTCCTGGAGCGGATCGGCTTCGAGAAGGAACTGGGACTGCACAACGCCGAGATGCAGACCAGCCCCCAACCCCTCAATTCCTACGGGCTGGCCGCCCAGGAGCAGGAACTGCAGGCCAATCTCGTGCCCGCGCAGAAGCGAACGCGTGCCGAGAACATTCGGCTGGTCAGTGACGGCATGTGGACGGTTCCGCCGACCGGCGAGACTGCTCGCCAGTACCTCGACGACTCCGTTGAGGAGGACGACATTCGGATCGGGACCAACATGTCCGATTCGGTGCGCTACCACGCGATGGCAAACACGGACTACCCCTCCGGGCTGTGTCTGGACGCCCCGAACGTCACTCTCGAAGCCGACACGGTCATGCCCGAGAGTCTGATCACGTCGATCCAGCCCCACGTGCAGGTCCCTCACGCGCCCGACCTCCCCGAGTATTTCGCCTACGCGCTCCGGATCGCCGGGCCGCTGCTCGCGATGGGTGTCAACTCACCGTTCTTCCCGCCGGATCTGTACGACGACGTTCCGGACGCTCAGATTCTCGGTGAGGCGTGGATGGAACACCGGATCTCGGTGTTCGAGTCCGTCCTCAACTCCCCCGACGAGGGGGTCCCGAAGAAGGTGTGTTTCCCGCCGGACTTCGACACCGTCGAGGACGCTATCGACGCCATCGTCGCCGACGAGACGATCGTCCCCGTGGAGGTCAGCCGTGGCGAGCGCTTCGACGATCAGTTCGCTCACGTCCGGCACAAACACGGCTCCTACTGGCGATGGGTCCGGCCCGTCTTCGACGGCGCGACCCGCTCGCAGGCCAACGCCCGAATCGAGTTCCGGCCGCTTCCCGCCCAGCCGACGCTGCACGATTCGATCGCGTTTCAGGCCGTCTTCGCGGGGCTACTGGAGAGTCTCGTCCGGCGCGAGCACCCCGTCCGAGCGCTCGACTGGGAGACTGCCGAGGCGAACTTCTACAACGCGATGCGCGACGGGCTCGATGCGGACCTCACGTGGATCACCGGCGGTGGTGAGACGACTGACGTCGACGAAATCTACGGCGAGCTGTTCGAGCACGCCCGCGACGGTCTGGAGTTGCACGGGCTGTCGACCGAGGCCGCCCGGCAGTACATCCGGCCGCTACGCGAGCGTGTCGACCGTCGAATCACCCCCGCGCGCTGGAAGTTCGGCTACGTCCGGCGGCGGGTGCAGGAGGGCGTGCCACTGCCGGAAGCGATCTGGGGGATGCAGGCCCAGTATATCCGTGAGCAAGAGGAGACGTTGATCGAGGGCGATTTCACTGACTGGCTGAGCTAGGAACTGTCGATCGTTTTTCTTGTTTGATCTACAGAAGAACGCTCTCTCCATGCTCGCTAGGAGCCACCATCACAGCAACTACCAACTCAGGAAAGCCTTCACCACGCTCGCGGTCGCTGAGCAGGATATTCTCCCTTCGGTCGAATAGGGCCTGCTCAGACGACCACGTAAACGCGACCGTGGTTCGCCCTTTCATCCGCCAGGACCTCGACCGCACGGCGTTCTCGTGTCCCCACTCCTCCCCGGTCGCTCGTCGTTCGACGAGCGACACGCTTCCTGACCGCCCCGCGGTGGCCGGGAGCGAGTGTCGCGCGCAGCACTGCGCGCGACCGAGCGACCCGGGGAAGGGCAGGCTTGCTGTGCGGTTGCGGTGCTGCCTGGCGGATGAAAGGGCGAGACTCGCTGGCGCTAAAAGGAAGTCGCTACGTCGGCCCTATCCGAACGAAGTGAGGATATCCGACGTAGCGGCCGCCAGCGAGTCGAGGGCTTTCCCTGCTTGTTGGTTACAGTAGTAGCTCTATCTCCTAACCAGTGAGTCAGGCGCATTGGTGATCAGAACCACAATCCCATATCGAAGTGGTCTTTTCCGACCACGACAGACCACCTGCCAGATGAGCCGCAGCCAGCCACTCCGCGTGCTCGCCATCGAAGGCACGGCCTGGGCAGCCTCAGCTGCGGTCTTTGAGACGACGAGTCCAACCCAGCGCACGGACGACGAACGAGTCAAAATTCACACCGACGCCTACGCGCCCGACAGCGGCGGGATCCACCCCAGAGAAGCCGCCGAACACATGCACGAGTCGATCCCCGAAGTGGTCGCACAGGCCCGCGAGACAGCCGCGGAGTGGGCCGCCGAGCACGACACAGACACCACGAACCCGATTGACGTAGTCGCTTTCTCCCGCGGCCCCGGCCTCGGCCCATGTCTGCGAATCGTCGCCACCGCAGCCCGCGCCACGGCCCAGCGCTTTTCGGTCCCGCTCGTAGGCGTCAACCACATGGTCGCCCACCTGGAGATTGGCCGCCACCGCTCGGGCTTCGAATCACCTGTGTGTCTCAACGCCTCCGGCGCGAACGCGCACATCCTCGGCTACCGCAACGGCCGGTATCGCGTTCTCGGGGAGACGATGGACACCGGCGTCGGCAACGCCATCGACAAGTTCACTCGCCACCTCGACTGGTCCCACCCCGGCGGCCCGAAAGTCGAGCAGCGAGCCAAAGACGGCGAGTTCCTCGACCTGCCCTACGTCGTCAAGGGGATGGACTTCTCCTTTTCGGGGATCATGAGCGCCGCCAAACAAGCAGTAGATGAGGGAGAGGCGGTCGAAGACGTCTGTTTCGCCCTGCAGGAACACATCTTCGCCATGCTGACGGAAGTCAGCGAACGCGCCCTCTCGCTGACGGGCAGCGGCCAGCTCGTCCTCGGCGGTGGCGTCGCCCAGAACGCCCGCCTCCGGGCGATGCTCGAATCGATGTGCGAGCAACGCGGTGCCGACTTTTATGCCCCCGAGCCGCGATTCTTGCGCGATAATGCCGGAATGATCGCCGTCCTCGGCGCGAAGATGTACGAGGCAGGCGACACCATCGCGATCGCGGAGTCACAGATCGACTCGAACTTCCGGCCGGATCAGGTCCCCGTGACCTGGCGCGACGACGAGGACTGGACGGCCGACGGGGACAGTGTCGTCCGCGACGCAGACGACGACCGATCAGGCGACGCACTCCAGGGTGCGGAAGCGACGGTCACCTTCGAGAACGGAACGGTGACCAAACGCCGCTTGCCCCGTGAGTACCGCCACGAGACCCTCGACGCGCGCCTGCGCCGGACTCGTACCCGGCTGGAGGCGCGACTCACCAGTCAGGCCCGGCGCGCGGGCGTCCCGACGCCCGTCCTACGAGACGTCGACCCTGTGGCGGGCGTCCTGGTCTTCGAGAGCGTGGGCGAGGCCGATCTGCGCGACCGACTCTCCGAGGCCCACGTCCGGGACGTGGCCCGCCACCTCGCGACGATCCACGACGCCGGGTTCGTCCACGGCGATCCGACGACCAGAAACGCACGCGTCGACGGTGAGAATACGTATCTCATCGACTTCGGTCTCGGCTACTTCAGCGACGATCCCGAGGACTACGCGATGGATCTGCACGTCTTCGACCAGTCGCTAACTGGCACTGCAGACGACGCCGAGTCGCTGGTCGCGGCTGCTCGCGAGAGCTACGAGCGCACCAGCAGCGATCCCGCCCCCGTCCTCGACAGTCTCCACGAGATCGAAGGCCGCGGTCGGTATCAGTGACGCGACGGGGACGACCACGCGTCGACAGCAATCTCAAACGTCGAACAGCTCGCGGTACAGCGCGAAGACATCCCCGGCAGTCCCGCTCTGGCCGTCGCCGTCGAAGTCGAACTGGCCTGGATTCGACCGAATCCGATCGCGGTCACGGTTTTCGAAGTACGTGAATACGTCCGAAATCGTCCCGTCGCCGTCACCATCGACGTCTTCGAACAGGCCGTCGCCGTCGAGATCGCTGGGCGGGCTGTTCCCGACGACCGGGCCGTCCACGACTGTCGAACCCTCGATCGATCGATAGGGAATCGTCGGCGACTGCTCATTATAGGCGAGGAATTCGACGTTGGTCGTTCCTGGCGGCGTCAGGAGATCGATCACGTTTGGCGCGTCCTCGCTGGCTGCGCCCCCGAAGCGCCAGGTGCTGGCCGAGGACGTCACCGACCGGACGTTGGTGTCTGCATGGCCGTCGTAGCCCAGCAGCACGACGGCAACGTCGCTCCCGGAGAGGTCGCCCACGGCGTCGACAGGGACGGTGGCCACGATCCGCCCGTCCTCGACTCGCGCCTGGCCGGTCGCGACTGCCTGGCCGTCCTGGGTCTCGACGGTCACACCGCCTTCTCCCTGTGCGAGGATTCGCTGCTGGTAGGGTGCTTCGAGTGTGGCCCCGACGCCCGGAGTCGGCGTGGTCGAGCCGCTCGCCGACGCGGAATCGCGGACATACATCTGGAGGAACTGCGTGCTGAATCCGCCATCGAAGTGCCAGGGGTTTTCGAGGTCGCCGGCGATCGAGACGCCGATTTCGTAGTCCGCACCGACGCGGTCGATCGTGACCCGCGTGAGGTCGAACGTCCCCTCGGTGAAGACGTGATTTTCGGGATAAGTGTAGGTTCCCGGGCCGTGGTCGTCGCCCGTCGGATCCGACCAGTCTGCGAGGCGGTCGACCCCCTGGATCACCGTCGTCTCGCTGCAGCGCTCGGCAGCGTTGCGTTTCGGGACGGACACCGTGATGGCGTTCTCGCCCGTGGTGATCGGAACGTCGGCGCTGAACGCTCCCGCCTCGACAGCAGGTTCGAAGGCCTCTCCGCCGGCTTCGATCCGGACCGAGTCGGCGTCAGTCGTCCCCGAAACCGTTGTCGTGCCGACGTCCGCACGGTCAGCGGCGTCGATCGACAGCGACGGACAGTACGGGACATCGCCGTCTGCGGGGACGAGGCGCATCGCGTGGCCGCCGCCGCGAGCCAGTTCGACCGTGATCGTCTCACCGCCGGCGACTGTTCGCTCCTCGACCGTGACCGCCTCAGGGTTGTCGCCGAGGCTCGTCTCGGGCGCATCACCGTAGATCTCGGCGACGTAGGGCTCGTCCGCCAGAAAGTCGAGCGTGAGATCGAGCGTCCGGGCCTCCCCAGACTGTGTGCCGACGTACCAGACACCCTCGCTATTGCGGGCGATCGAGACGTACGAGCCCAGCTCGGCGTCGACGACGTGCGTGTCGTCCCAGCTGGCGGGGACGTCTTCGATGAATTTGAACTCGGGATAGACCTCGCCGTCGTCGTCGACGTAGTTTTGCGGGAGATCCGCGACCATCTGCAACCCCGAGAAGAGGACGGGATAGTGACTGAGCTGGCGGGCACGGGTGCTGTTGACGTTGCTTCCGTCGTCGGTCAGATCGAAGATCCCAGGGGTATAATCGACCGGCCCGGCGAGCATCCGGGTCTGGGCGACCAGCACGCTGTGGTTGGCCGGCAGCCCCCCGGTGAAGTTCTGGTACTCCATGCCCTGGACGCCCTCGCGGGTCATGAAGTTGGGCCAGGTCCGGCGCTCGCCGGTGGGCTTGATCGGCTCGTGGGTGTTGATCATCACCTCCGACTGGGCCGCGGTGGCGACCATCTGCCGGTAGTGGTTGACGGCCCACTGGGACTGCTGTTTCTGGCCGTTGTGGAACGGCGGATTGACGTAGCCGTTCTTGACTGCCGGAACCTCCCACTGCTGGTACTGGGCGAAGATGTCGGCCATATTCTGGTCGTAGCGGGCGGCCTGGGCACCGGTCTCGTTGTGGGCAACGAAACTGACGCCGCGTGCACCACCGTAGTCGAGAATCTCCTGTAGATCGAAGTCCTCGGTCGGCTGCGTGAAGTCCTGATCGTCGAAGCCGTCGATTCCACCCCCGGACC
>Ga0207756_100206_pt1 | contig 31136 bp, 28 predicted proteins | sample A23M1SouthBayCA_FD_187748 | JGI IMG/M metagenome (GOLD analysis project Ga0207756, IMG submission 187748) | Aerobic enrichment media microbial communities from Eden Landing Ponds, California, USA - A23 M1 (3) (SPAdes) | ecosystem: Environmental > Aquatic > Marine > Unclassified | place...
CTTTCGGGTGTTCGTACTGAAAGAACTCCACGGATGGGAGTACGAAACAGCTCTCGTCGACTACTTAGAGAACCGTCCTGTACTCTGTGAGCAACTGGGGTTCGAGACGATCCCAGAGCAGTCAACACTGTGGCGAAGCTGGCACCAGCGGTTCTCCGCTGACCTCCGAGAGACTGTCGAGACAGCGGCTCGAACGATCCTCATCAAAGCACAGAATGCAGATGTCGCGGTTCCGCGTGAGCCGGCACGAAAGCTCCGATACCACGAGAACGAGTCTGGTGAGTCAGACCCGGATGATCAAACTACGTTGGAGCAGGCAGAGAAGATCATTGACCACGTCAGCCGCATCGTGTTCCCGGCGTTTTCGTTGGACCGTGGGGACGGCTGTGAAATCCACGAGAACGCCTACTGGGGCTTACAGACCTATCTCGGACTCCGTGAGAGACTGGCTGCGAACGAGGGCGCTCGTAGCTTCACCTACGAGTCGACTCGGGATCGGACACCGCTGGGGCACGCCCATCGCGAACAGGTTCGTGACCTCTCTATCGCGGAGATCAGGGAGATGTACCGGCAGGCCATCACTCGGCTCCTGAGCGAAGTCGCGGAGACGGAGCAGTTCTTTCGAGCGGGCATCGTCGCCATCGATATCACCGAAGCTGACCCCTTCACCGGTGATAGAACGGGCCACGAAGACGAAATCATCGGGACGAAGGAGAAGACCGACCAGTACGCCTACCAATGGGCGACAGTCCAGTTGGTCGGCAACGCTATCCCACTCGTGCTTGATGCCCGCCCGGTACGGAAAGGCGAGTCACGCAAGGAGATCGTCGGGGATTTGCTGGATTCGGCTGAAGAGCTCGTCCACGTCGATAACGTGCTGATGGACCGAGAGTTCGATAGTCAGCACGTCCTGGAGATGCTTAGCCAGCGTGGCTTGTCGTATGTCGTGCCGAAGCGGATGCAGACCAGCGAGAAAGCCCAAGCCAAGCGATTACTCCAGCGGGACCAAGACCGGTATGAAACCGACCGGAAGCTCCATCTGGGCAAGAACGAGTGGCACGAAACGACGCTGGTCTACCGCCGGAATGAAGACTCCGAGCACGACGATCACCGGCAGTACTCGGTGTTCATGACGAATTGCGGGAGTGGCCACCTCACGGAGTACTGCTACAGGTGGGAGATTGAGAGCGGGTACAGGTCGATCAAACGGTTCATGGCGGCGACGACGTCGAAGGATTTCGGGCTCCGGTTCTTCTACTTCGCGTTCGCGTGTCTCCTGTACTCGATTTGGCGAGCAGTGGATCTGCTGGTACAGGTCGAGTTGACCGGTGACTATGAACATTCGCCGATGGTGACGGCAGACAATACGCTGACGCTGGTGAAGAAGGAAACGGGAATCGGATAGCAAGGGTCTCTCTCCGTGAGAGCGCGGCGTCTGAGTGGCAACACTATCCAGAGTCTCGGAAATCCGCTGGAATAGTTGCCTTTGAGACAAGAGCGGCCGTTCAGAAATCGATCTGACGCAGATTCCGCTCATCGATTCGGGCGATACCACGCATTACAGGCCCGCTATACCTGCTGTAGTCTCAACTTCCAGTGGAGATTTTCGATATAGCAATAAGCAGTTTATGCACTGTAGAGGTGGTTCAGTCTTGTTTTGACTGTCTGGATTTCTACACGCCACCTTCTGGTTGACATGAACGATTCACTGATCACGCCTCATCAGAATTGGCGGTGTTTTTGTCCGGTGGCTGAATTAAGGTCGCTATGTACGTCACGACGTATTTTGAGGAAGGAGAACACCATCACAATCGAGACAAACACCTGGTGTTCGTGCTCGCTAACGCTGAGTCACATGGGCTCACTCGAATCCAGCCCGAGCTATACGCATGTGAGTGCGGTGAAGACCTGTCTCCAGAGAAACTTGATGCCGGCGATGAGGAGAAAGCGTCCTGGCCGAATTGTAAATCGTGGCGAGATGGTGGGCAGAAACGATGTCCAGAGTGCGGTGAATACCCCTCCATTGGGCGGGAACAGCACATTCGGGCTCGGGGGTACCAGCCCACTCCGAAGAGTGAGATTAAGCAAGTGACGTCGAACCAGCGAGAGGAAGCGTTGGGGAAGACTGACGGACAGTGTATGGTCTGCAGTGAGTCAGCAGCGTACGTTGTTCGAATGGTACCCCCTCGATACGGCGGATCGCGTGATCTTGAGAACCTCGCGCCGTTGTGTGACCACCACTACGAAGATTATGGGCACATGTTCGCGGACATCCTCGTACCACCAGAGTGGGCCAAGATCCACGGTGCTGACTGGAAAGAAATCGCTACAGAACTCCGAGGTCAATTTGACGAGACGGGCGTTGAATCGATGGTAGACACTCTGGATAACCTATTGGACAAGCACGACGGCCGTGATTTGGGTAACCCGTTTCCGTACCTCCATCCCGAGAACCAGTAATTTCACGTGACCGGCCTGACTTAGAAATTAACCTGGAATAAGTTCGATGGATTGCCCCGAATGCTCGAAGTCATACGCAGATTCAGATGGTGTGGTGACACACCTAACGCACTCTCACAATCTCTCTCGAATAGAAGCCAGAAAACAGGCTATTAACGCCTCTCAGTCATCTTCTACAGATCCCGAAACCTCATCCACAGTCACGGATTCTACTACACTGTCATTTGATTCGGACCGGGAGGAGATGCTTCATCACCTCCGGGAAAAGTACGAGGAGGCCGGAGGGCTTCCAACCGGGACTGGTCTGAAGGATATTCCCGGGTATGATGTGGATGACTACGTTGATGAGTTCGGTTCTATCTACGGTGCGGCTGTCATTGCCGGTAAAACCGAGGTTGATCCAGACGAGTATAATCATACTGCAGATGGGTCAAAGCAGTACAGTGAGTGGGAACTGATCAACGCAATTTGGCGACTCTACGAATTAACAGGGAAAGCCTCCGCTCGAATGATGGACAACGGAGGTCCGTATAGTTTGAACACGTACCAGTACCGGTTCGGGAGTTGGACGGAAGCACTGGAACGAGCGAACATTCAAGGTCCTGAACCATCTGTCGAGTCGAGCCGTGAGTCCAGGAATAAGCACTACGCGAGCGCAGACTGGCAAGGGCTCCGGTCACAGGCGCTTGAACGAGACGGTTACGAGTGCGGATCCTGTGGGATGACTGAGGAAGAACATCAAGAAGAGTTTGGAACGGGGCTGAACGTCCACCATGTGACTGACATTGAAGACTTCGAGAATCCGGATGATGCAGATACGCTTGAGAACTTGGAAACGCTGTGTGCTGAATGTCACGGTCAGGAACATCCCTTTTCGAAGGACTAAGCCAGATTCAATTTCGAGGATATCGGGTGAGCACAGGCGGTGATCTCGCAATATGACCAGCGGATGGAGATAGAGTCTCAGTACGCCACGATAAAACAGCATTTCCTCCCCGCATGGAAGCGTCAGGAGGTATTACCCCTCAACCTTGTTTTAGCCCAACCCGATAGGTATGGTATGACCGACGACGATACCGGGGTTGATACATGGATTGAAGCAACAACCCCTCTCGAAAGAGTCCGAGCCATCTCTCAGACGTTGACGGAGCCACGGTCAGCGGCGTGGATTGCAGACAAATCGTGTGTACCCGAAGACACAGCGCGAAGCCATCTCGGTCAACTCGTAGACACGGGTCTGTTGGTAGAACAGGACTGTGATCCGGTGTCAAAGTATAGTCCCAACCACTCGCACATACGGGCGCAATCGGTCGAGGATCTGCTCGATGAACACGATCATGCCGAGTTAGTCCGTCTCAGGGACGATCTCCGGAACCAGACCAAGCACATCGAGGGTGAAGAACGGGAACTCTTGGAGTATCGAATTGACCTGATTGCGGACGCCATCGAAGAAACCGGATAGTGCGACAGCCAAGCGAGTACCCTTACCCCGCTCAATACCCACTATGAATCAGTCTTCGTCTTCCTTTTCGAGAGATTCCAGTCCGTCTTGAAGCGATTCTAACCCTTGTTCAAGATGTTGGGAGGCTTCTGATCGCTCCACCTCCTGTTTGGCAAGCCGGGTCTGTTTGATAGCTTCTTCCAGCCGGGCCGTCACTTCCATAGTTGGATGATTCACCCCACCGACATAAAAGAAGTATTAATTCCATACTCTCCGCTCTGATAAACTCAAACTTCATCTCTCGCACAGTGTTTTGTTGCCAATCCAATGATGGGTAGGCTATTCGGTTGCAGATTCCGTATGGTACGCGGCCCCGGATTTGAATGAAGTCAGCTCTTCAATCCGGTCCTCAAGCTCTTCGATCTCTTCTTGGAGCTCTTGGACTTCTTCATCACCCTCGTCGCTGGCAGCAAGTCGATCCTTCAGCCCTTGGAGGCGCGTTTCCTTGGTGTCCTCGTCTACCTCGGCCTTCCTGACGTACTCCGTCCTGTCGATCTCGTAGACATCCTCGGCGGAAAGGTCGGTCACGTCAAGGGCGTCATCCACTTTGGCTCGATCCACGCTCGTAACTTGCTCACGGTCGATACCAGCGGCCTCTAACGCGTTTAGGACAGTGTCCTCGTCTTTGAGCGAGCTGTTCCGGCGAGTGGTTCGCTGGACGGAGCCGTACTGCCCGCTGACTGGCTGGTCGTGATGGAGACGATCAAGGAGTACGTCGGCAATCTCTTGACGGAAATTGTTTGCGCTCCGCTGGACATCTGAGAGGAGGGTATAGAGATTCACCAACACATCCGTTTCCTGGTCCGCCAGGTCAGCGACGTCGTGGCGTTCGAGCGCGTCGGTCAACAGCAGTGCATCACTGTAGATCTGGAGGTCAGGTTCATGACGCTCGGCGTCATCTGTTCCTGACCGTTCGGCGTCAATGACTTGCGACGTGGTCGGGCCCTCAGTTTCCCGGATCACGCTGTGTTCCTCGTCGATTTCGAAGCGAGGATGGAGCGACCAGACAGCAGGATAGGGATCGGCATCGGGTGGCAGCCGGTCCAGATCGAAAGCGTTCTCCGGGGCATCTTGGATTCGGCGGTAGAGGGTTTCGAACTGATCGCGCTTGAGCGGGCGCTTCTTGTCTCGGTTACGGTCGGTGTACTCGATGATGACGCGGTGTTCTTGCGTGTCTGTGATTCGGAACTCCTTGTGGGAGAGTGGTGTCATGAGCGTTGCATCGGCAGGGATATCGTCGGCTTCGTCAAGGAGCGTGTGCCAGCTGACACTGAACGGCATACAGGTACTCGTTGTTCTTTTTTCAAAGGTCTACCTCTGGCCAAATACCGCCTTCAGGGTGAGCGGAGAGTCTACCGGTATCGCTCAGGCGGATAGAACACAATATGGACAGAACTCCCGAGGTTGTACCAGGATTTCGGGAGAACAGATACTTCTAACCCCCATTCCCGGGCGAATTCGAAGACATCGAACCACAGGTTGTGCGGTGGTTCCTTGGCGTCTAATCGCTCTATGTTTCCAGGGTAGACGTGCATCGAGTACAGTACTGGTTCGCCATCGTCAAGCCAGAGTGTCGCATGGTCGCTGGCTGGCGGCTTGTGAGGCGGTCCCTGCGGGTCGTCATCAGCTTCCAGCGGTGAATGCGGGCACTCGTCTTCACCGGTGATGAGCCGCCGGATACAGGCCCTTTCGGCGGGCTCATCAAGGCCGAATGCATTGACAAACGCGTCACGCTGGTATTCACCCATAATTGCCCCGAGCGCCCGCCAGATGTCGTCCCAAGCAGGATCGTCCGGCTCGTGCAGATCGTCAAGATACGCGTACACAGCTTTTTTGAGATTATCGTACTCACGCCACGGTCGAGAGGGCTCATTCGGACCAGGACTCGGAAGACGCTGGCATGATTTACAGACAGGTGGTTCTCCTGACTGCTCTTCCTCAACAGAAAACTCGACGTCGGGGGGCGAGCGCCCACATTTAATGCAACCCAAGTCAGTCATTTCTGCTCCCACCCTTCACCAACAGCAGGAATCAGTTGCTCATCGTCGTAGAGATTGAATTTATAGATGGCATTGAGGTACGGTTCTCGTATGTCGATTTCCCAATCCTGATTTTGCTTCTTCTTATAAACTTCAGTATCGGAATCTCCACTGTCTTTGTCACCCCGAAGACGGTGCTTCCGAACTGCATCAACCATAGTCTTCTGATGAATTTCCGAAGAATTGGCTCTATGCGCGTCGCTGAAATAATGTCTAAAAACGTGGTAGGTGACTTTCTGAGGCGTTTCAAGATCGTGGTCCCATAGAATTGAACGCCAGTGTGTCTGTCCACAGCTCCTGCATTCGTACCTGCGCCCGGTTCGGTCTGCATGCTCAGGGTTATGTTCAGTAACAGGGGCTTGGCAGTCCGGGCACTCTTCTAGTGCGCGCTGACGGCCGTAATTCTTGAGACTGTCTTGGATTGTACTACTTCTAAAGAGCGCTCTTCGTGAATTTTTGTGATTCCACCGTTGGTAGTTCCCTTGATTAGTCCCTTCTTTTGCTGGCGTCAGTCCAGGAAACAGTGGGTGAATATCAAGACTGTACGTTGGTGGTCTAACAAGTAACCATTCTACAAGAGCTGTCTTGAACTCGCTATCCACGGGAAGAACCGATCCATTCTTTTCTTTGCGCTTATTTCCCGTGTCTCTCACTTCTCCGCTTTCTTCCACTCCTGGTGTATCGCTGTTGGGGATTTCGTCTTCCTGATTAAATGCCGCATAGATGACGATTGAGTCTGGCTTATCTATGACACGGGGGTCGAGAGTCACATCGTGTTCTTTGATTACCTCTTCGAATATTGGATGTGCAATATTCATACACCGAAGGTCAATGTTAATGCACTCCCCAATCCGGGTAGAATGTTTCAAACCGTTCAGATGAAATGCACGCGCTCTCGGTGTTTGAAGCCACCCAACAAACCTCACCATATTCTCAAACGGGATGTATGGGCGATCTGGAGGTTCTAGGTCTCTTTTTTCTCTTTCTTCTTCCAGTACGCTTCTGACCGGATTACTCCCGATCGCATTCTCCTCTACCAAAACATTATAAAATTTAGATAGGAGGGCAAGATAATCAACCACACTAGTGTCAGACAAATCTGGATCGGGGTCAAGTACACTGTCTACAAACGATTCTATATCATCACTGATGACATCTCTTATACCTATTCCACTAGATACTTCAGCAGATTCTTCCAAGTGTTTGGTGAAACGGTCGATGGCTAAATCTTCTCTTCTCTCCTGAGTAATCACTACGTCTCTTCCTTTCCGATATTGTTTTAGAGGGTCATCTTTCCACTCCTGTTCTGCTTTATCCTTCCGCTCTTGACGGATGGGAGAATCTGCTGTTGGGTCAGTCATCGTTCACCTCAACGAACCCCCCATCGCTAAACGAACGCTCTACCCTGCCCTCATCATTCAATTCCTCCAAAGCCTGATTAAGGCGCTTGCGCTGCTCTTCTTCTGTCCCAAATATCAGCTCTTGGAGTTCGTCGAAAGTAACCGAACCTCCCGTGTCTTTTTTTGGGAGTTCACGCAACACGGCATTCACGAGATCGTCGTTGATTGTAGTTGGGCTCTTTTCTGATCCAGTCGCTGACGATCGTACTGTGTCCCTCACATCACCGGTCTCGTTTAGTATTTTTTCTAACTCTTCGTTGACTAGCCGTTCGAGTTTATACCCCTGAAATTCACCGGCAGACCATAACATCCGCCCTGCACGTATCCGTAATCGAAGATACTTCGACAGCGAAAGATCCAACGCATCTGCTTCTTCTCTCCACACCTCTTCTTCCTCTTCTGATGCTGAAACCCCGGTAGTTGAGTATCCCATATATACGGTTTATATTGGAATGGTAAATAAATACGCAATTTTGTACCACCGTTATGGGTTCAATGATTCCATAGTATAAGATAAAATATGATAGTAATGTTATACAGAGACGGCGGCCCGATTGATATATTGTTACTATGTAGCCTGCTCGATTAAACGTACAATAGTAGTAGAAATCATCCAAGCCAATCCAACTGGACTGGACTTTTTCACATTCCTTCCTGCACCAAGGTATTATATCCCACCAGCGGATAACTCCATTCATGCCTACTACTGACGTCCAGCGAACCGTTGATCTTGAAATGGATCACCGGGGTCGAATTATCATCCCTAAACAGGTTCGAGATCGGTTCGACATTAACCCTCCTGAAGGGGAGACAACTTGGGTAACCCTCACTGTTGAAAACGCCGAGGTTCCTGATGGAGGTGAGTCGTAGAGCTGACGCTGTGTGCGACGAGGAACCAGGGGCGTGCCTGCGCCCCTAGAACTGGACTTGCCTGTTGGGCCGGGCTTGTCCGTATACGGTTCTTCGTTTTCGAGCGCTTTAGGATTTTCGTCCGAGGCGACTCGCTGCACCCTGCGCAATCAGTTAACTCCGTACAATACCCACTGAAGGCACTCTGTGAGTATGCATCCCGCCTCGATGAACGGCCCATAACAATTTCTGACAGTCGGGAACGCTCCATGTGCTCGGCTTCAGGAGGTGTTCCAGCGTGAAACATCTCACCGCTGAGCAACTGCAGCACGTCCTCGATGCAATCGGCGGCAGTGCGGTTCGTGGCGACATCGAGACGGAGCTGTCTACTCGGGATCTAGTGAACGATCCTGTCGTTGCCGTTCAGCACGCGATCGACCGCGGGATCCTTGTTGAAGATGGTGCCTGCACATGGGGTCCAGTGTACACTGTTGCAGCCGACAGTGAACACAGTGAATCCAGCATATCAGCCGACAAGAACGCCGGAGAAGCCGGATCTGGCACCACAAACCCCACCCCTGACGACGATACAAACCGTTCCAACTCGGCCAGGGCCACGGATTCACCGAATTACCGTGAACTGTATCTCACTGCTCACGAGAAAACCGACGATGATCGACCGTGGATCCCACACGAGACGATCCAGCAAGTCTTCACTGACTACGGCTTCGGCGACATCGTCGAGGTCCTGAAACATACCAACGAGTGGATCGTATGGACCCCCGACAGCCGTGAGACACCGCTCTATGCTTACTCCCCCGATCTTGCAGGCGACACCTCCCGTGAACGCGAGCGAATCGCCAAGCTATTCGCTGACGCCGGTGCAGGGACAGAGCGGTTCATCAATGTTCTCGATGGTCAGAAAGCGAGTTTCGACACCGGAAACTTCCGTGAACCCGACGACTCGGAAATTCACGGGAACTACGGTGTCAAAGCCGGTCGCGGCGGCGATGCAGACGGACACTGGCTCATCGACATCGACGTGGACGACTACGACGCGGCCAAGGAGAGTAACGAACGCGTTGAGGAACTCCGTGACGACGGCACACTTGCCGTCGCCAGTGCCCACACCACTACCGAGCGACCGGGACACCTCTATGTTCTCGTTCAGGGTGATCCTCGCCAAGTCGTCCGTGAAGTCCTCGGCCGTGAGGTCGATAATCCGGTTGCCTCCTTCGGCGAAATCCGTCTCGACGAGCAGTACGTTCTCGGTCCCGGGTCGGAAATTGTGTGTGCGTGCGACCGATGCACGGCTGAAGACGCCCCCGATAACCTCGGATGCTATGAAATCGCAAATGAGCGTCCGCCAGTCGTGTGGTCTGAAGAAGACTTCCGCGAGTTCCTGAAAGCTGATCCGGCAATCACCCAAGCCGAGACATCACACGACACCGGCACCGGAGACGTCGAAGAAGGGAGAGGGAACGCTTCGTCAGTCAACGTGAACGACGATGCGGGCGACCGCTTGTCGTTTGCAAAAACCGTCGATGACTATGTCGCGTCAGCACTTCAAGACGCGAGGAATCCAGATGATCGATCCCAAGCCGACGCTGCGCTCGCGCGTGCTATCGCACCGTGGGTCGGATATGATGAAAACGATATCAAGGACATCCTCGATCAGCACGGCACCGGAAAATGGGCTGAGCGCACCGACCAGAGTTACCGAGGCTCCATATTAAATTACGCTACAAGTCGGGGTGTTGATTCGTACGACCCTGTTCCCTATTGGGCCGTTGTCGAGTATGCCGTAGCTGAGGGTATCGTCGATACTGCTGACCTGGTGTACCGTGACAGTGAGACCGGTGACGTCGTCGAGAATCACCACGACCACGACCGTGATGTGTACCGTGCTCTTCCCGGCCGGGAAGCCTATGAGACGACTCTGAAGCGAATCGAAGATGCAGGTGTTGAACATGGGCGGGAGATCGGTGACACTCCGGGCCACATTGATTTCTCACCTGATCCGCTGGAACTCGATGTTGTTTACGAGCCGCGTGATGCCTGGCGTGCAGCCGGACAGATCACCCCGGACGACGTCGCTCCCGAACTCGGCCTCCCGACCACAGACGACAAGGAAGCCTGGCTTTGCCCGGTTACTGACGACCGGATCCGTGACGTGGTTCGCGCCGTAGCGATTGCCGACGGTGATGCCGACAATCGCCGCGAGGCAAGCGATCTCGATGGCCGTGCGTACTTCGATCACTACAATACTGCACGCACACGGTACGGTGCGTCGCTTCCCGTCTATATTGATGCCGAGCGTGTCGTGGACGACTTGGAGGCCACCCGCGCCGCCGTTGAGAACCTCAAGTGCTGGCATATCCTCGACAATCTGGAAAGCGAGATCACTGTCGACAATCCAACGTGGGAGCCCGCAATCGCAAAACTCGATCCAACGTGGGAGGACTCTGAGAGCGGTGAACGAATCATTGCTCTTGACTCCGGATCCTTCTGGTGTGCCAAACACGACCAGGTGATAGACCCGTTCCGCGTCGTTGCACTGGAGCAAGGACTCATCGACGAGGAAGACGCGTACCCGTCTGGAGACACCTATCTCGATACGTACGAAATCGCCAGAACAGCATACGACGCCCCGTTACCTCGCGTCACCTGGATTGACAGCGACCGATCACCTGACGCTGATCACGAAGTCGTGCTCCCGCCGGCAGAGGATCTCCTCGGTGAATTCACCACAGACCGCGAAAGCCTCGACGCCGCCCGTGATGATAACGAAGAACTGTATCGTGAACTTGCCCGCGACCGTAGCAGCGCTGACTTACTGACAACGCTTCCAGCGCTCGGGAAGAGTACCAGTGCTGTCAAAGCCGCCGCCACCACTCCGACACTACTGCTCTCGCCCCGCCGCGAGCTACAACAGGAATACGTCAACAAAGCCAACGAGCACGGTGTGACCTCGTATGTTCTCCCTGTGTTTGCTGAACCGTGGGAGGGCATTTCCGAGGAGGCAGCCCTCGAAGCCCTCGGGATCGTTCGGGAAGATGGTCTCGATGTGCTCCGGGAGCGAAACGAGCTGATCGACCGGCTTGAAATGGAGACGGATCCTGGTGACCCCGGTGCAGACACTGTCATCCTCGACCGTGCAACGTGTGACACTGCTGCTGGCGAACACGGTGACGCATGGGCGCTCGTTGTCTCTGTCGCTCACCGACTTGGTCTCGCTCCGCAAACGATTCACGAAAACGGTGAGCATCTCTTTGGTGAGGATCTACCGTGTTGCAATCACGACGAAGACGAGGAAGAGCACGACCACCAGGAGAACCCCGACTGTCCCTATCAAGCCGCATGGAACCGTGTCGCCGACCCCGACCGCCCGGTTGACCTGTTAATCGGATCACGCGTCCACGGCCATGTCGAAAGTGCCCGTACCTGGTACAGTCGCTCGGAAAATGATGCCGTCACGACCGACCCTCGGAACGTCGTCATCGACGAGTTCCCCGGCGACGATTTCGGCAACGAATGGGGCGACAACGCATCACAGGTGGCTACCTGGCTCGCTGAGACACTCGTCGCCGACATCGAGGACGAAACTGACGCACAGCGTCGGGCTGACGAACTTGCATCCTCGTGGGTGTGGGACTGGCTGTCCGGTGATGCCAGCGAAGGCGACTGTCCATTAACTCCCCTTCACGCACGTGTGTCCGTCGCCGAAACGCTGGTTCCACTGTATGAACAACTCGATAGTCTCCGCAGCAAGAACCAGACCCCTGCGATTGAGGCACTCCTCGACGCTGTCCGTTGTGGTGAGCTTGGCAGTGCCGAAGATCTTGTCACGCTCGTCGAAGCGGTCTCGGATGACATAGGGACTCTTGACCTCGGGGAAGAGGTCACTAAATCCGTCAACGAGCGGCTTTCCTCGCTACTCGATACACTCAGTGGAATAACTGGATCAGTCACACGCCTGCCGAATAGTGCTGATCCGGCTGTCGGCGAGAAACTTCTCCAGTTTGTCGAAGACGCATTCGAACCACTTCGACACGGTGTGAACCCTGACGATATCGACGCGTACCATGCTGCTGCTACCACCGCCTGTACTGTACTGGAGGGCGGTCGTGACGCCGTCCGCGAACTTGTTGTTCGAGCACGGCATCCCTATGCTCATCCCGATGCGAGCCTTCTGCTGGCCGGGATGGTTGCTGACGAGAAAGACACGACTGTTGTTGAGCTCACTCACTACGGGTTTGACCCTGACCGGGAGCGAACTCGTGTCACCCGTGTTGAGTTCGACGGTGCAACCATCCTGTGGGATCGGAACGGGGCCGGCGCATACGTGCTCGATCCACCTACATTCAGATCCCATGGTCGCAGTTGCTCGGTCGTCGGTCTTGACGCGACGGGGCGTGAGCGGTTATGGAACCTGGCAATTGGGGAGGACATGGGTGTCCGAGATATTCACGACACTCCAGAGGCCCGCAAACAATTCCTGCGTAACGTACTGAACGTTCAGCTTGTCTGCACCGACCAAACCCACGTGAACACCTACAGTGGGTCTCCCGCAGGCAAGAACTTCGACGACGACGAAGAACTCGTTCGCGCCATTGCCGATGAGTACGGCGGGGGGCAACTCCGTCAGGACACGCTCTCGGCCGCGACCAAGCCTGGACTCATCACCACTCGCAAAGTATTGGATGCAGAAGGAGACCGGTTCAACGAACACGTCGGGGAGACGGCCAACTATTGGGACGTCACCGGATCGAACGCTCTCAGTCAGCATAATATCGGCATCGTCCTCGGTGCACCGCACACAGGACACGCTGTCGTCGAACGGTGGGCAGCCCTCTCAGGTGAAGAGATCGACACGGAAGGACACGGACTCAACTTAGATTACAATAGCGAGCTCGCTAACACGTTCCTCAAGTACATTCGTGAAGACCAGGTGATGCAGGCGGTACTCCGCTTCGGCCGTGACGAAGAGGGTGCCCTCGTGTTTGCTCACACCGCAGCGCTCCGTGACGATCTTCCGGTCGAGGGCGACGGTGTCGTGGCTACTGCCTACTCTCGTGCCGGGAAAGCTGTCCGAAACGCGCTTCTTCCATATCTCAAATCCGGTGCTGAATTCACCGTCTCTGACATCGCATCAGAAGTGTCTCATTCACGCCGGTCAGTGCAGCGGAAACTCGCCGAATTCGATCGACTCGGATACATCGACCGCATAGTTGGCGGCGGCGGACGTACGAACGTTTTTGAGATGATTGACGATCCTGGTGTCGGGCACGTTGAACTACCCGGAGACTTGGGCGGGGACGAACAATCGAGTGACCACGACAAAACGTGTATTAGTTACAAATATACGGGGACTGTCGGGATTCGAAAGGATGAACGGGGGGTGATTAGTGATATTGACGCTTCAGCCCCAACCTTGCCAGGTATGGAGGCTGCCCCGGCTGCAGATACTGACCCTCCACCCGAGTGAAGAACACGCGATCCGTGTAACAAAACTCGGCTCAATAGAGGTATCTGTAGTGTTCAGTTCTGCTGTGGTTACTCCGAAAAAAGATGTCCTTGTGTAAGGAGTTGAGGTTGGAGAGCGGTGCAGTACTATTCGATGATTTGTGCTTCCAACCAATCAGAACCTCCAGTATATTGTTTCACAGACGTGTTATTATGACTACTGCCGACACAAGTGACTCACAGCGACCGTCTCAGTACACAAACAGCACAAATACCGATTCGCTGTCGGTGAGATTGACTGCGTCCAGCAGTTCTTTGGACAGCTCACTTGGAGTCTTATTTGGACGTAGGGTTCTCGCTGTTGTCCTATAGATATCTATAATATCGATGATTCACCAAATCTATATAAGTCGGTGTTTGTTACCAGTTACTATCATGGCCGTTGAGGATACGTCAATAAACATTAAAAGACCTGTACGGGACGAGCTCAGGCGATACAAAGCCCAAGACGGACTCACCTACGATGAAGCAATCGCTCGATTGTTAGCAGATGCGGATTGGATCACCGACGAGCAGGAATTATTGGAAGAACTTTAACGATGACTAGAACCCCCATTGCAGACCGTATTACGCCGAGTGAGGAGATCCTGCGCGATGACGGGACTATCGATTCAAAGGGATTGCTTGATGAAGTTAACCTCTACAATCTATATGACGACCGTCACTCACCGGAACAAGATGCAGAACGCATTCTTGAAATCACATACCCGACAGAGACTCTTTCAACTATTATCAGGAACATAGCCCAAAATCTCAATGAGGACACCGGGTTTTCTGAGGGTGGGCAAATAGTCGGTGGTGGATACGGGAGCGGTAAGAGCCACATCGGACTAGTCGTTTACCACTTGTTCAACTCCCCTGAAATCGGGCAACGATGGTTGGATCAGCAAGGTATCGAGGCTGCTCTCCCCTCTGAAACACGGACGGCTGCACTCCAGATGTTCAATTTGGAGAAAGATTATGACCGTCTGTCAGAGGCTGTTGGTGACTACCTTGGAATTGACCAGTGGGCGGAAAGCACCGACCTTCCGACGGTACATCAAATTCGGGACGCATTAGACGGCGAACCAGCACTCGTCCTCCTCGACGAATTCGAACGCTGGTACGGTATGTTTGAGCGGGAGGCCTACCAAGATGATAACCTCGCGTTCCTACAGAATTTGCTTGAAGCTGCAGGACGCGATGATACACGACTGAGCGTCTTCGTCTCACTCCTCTACAAAGATGAAGAAGTCCAAGCTGTTACACAACGCACCAATCCGTTCACTCATGACCTCTCGTCTCGGCGGGACGAGAAAATCGAATTTATTCTCCACCGTCTCATTGGTGATGTGACGGATCCTGACGGAGTCGCATCACTCGCTAAAGAGTATACTGACGTGTACCGGCAGAACGATCAGATCGAACTTGAGGATTATCAGGATATGCAGGATCGGATTTCACGGTACTATCCGTTCCATCCTCTCACGCTGGATCTCCTGATGGAGAAATACTCTGAACAACAGTCCAGTTCAGATGCTCGTGGTTTGCTGCGATTCCTCACCGAGATACTGAGCGATAATTACAACGAGACGGATCTGATCCTCACAGGGAATGTTGATGTTCACAAGTACACGGATCGGTTCCAGTATATCGATAACGAGCTTGTGGGGAAGTACATCAACGATTACAATCGACTTCAACGTACAGACGGTGAATTCGATGAATTCATCGAAGAATTAGTTAACATTGTCCTGCTTCACAGCCTCGCCCGAGCAGGTGAAGAGGGTGCAAACAAGCGCCAGATGTTGATGGGTGTCGTTCGAAAAGGAATCAACGCCCATCGTATCATTCAGACGTTCACCGAGGATGTCTACGGACATGCATGGCATATCCACCGAATCAATGGAGAATATGCCTTCGATGTCGAAGAAAACCCCGCAGCACGTATTGAAAAGAAAGCAGAAGATATCCACAAGCATGATGCGATTCACCGGACAGAATCACTGATTCGGAAAGATCTCTTTGATGGACACAACAATGTCTACATCTTGGATCCGGTAAATACGGAACAGGATATCCCCGATAACAAGGCTCTGAAAATTGTTGTTTCGCTCGGAGCAAAACGAGACTACGATGACGAGTTCGAGGCGTTAACCACAGGACAAAAACGAGAATTCAACAACACGATTGTCCTGGTTACGCCACAGAAGCGGTCGAGTATTGATACGAATACAGGTATTCTTCAGCTTGGTCGCAAAGTTGTCGCCGGTGAACAACTCAAGCGAGAAGAAGAAGTTCTGCCTGAAGGATTCGATGAAATTCACGATCAGAACTATCAGAACCTGCGAGATCGTATCCGCGACAAATTCGGAACGGTCCATACTTCAACAGATCGAGGGCTGTTCCCACAAGACTTGCCAATAGACGGGAATACAGATTTCTACGCAGCGACGGTTGAGGTTGTTAAACCAGATACCAGCCAACTACGGTCTGAAGTCAAGAATGCAGTGAAGAGTGAAGGTGGAAGTGGGATTCAATATGAACACCTTCGAAACGATTTCTACCGGAACACTTCGAAGACGACACTGACAGATGAAACAGAGCTTGAAGAAGCGATTAATTCACTCTGCCAAGACGGTGTACTCAAAGTCGGCGGATATTTCGAAGAACGTGTTGGGAGCCTTGGAAACGATACGAATCTCGTCCATGAGCAGTACGTGGATGACGAAGAAGATGACGGGGATGACGAAAATACGGATACGATTACTATCGATGTCGGTGGAGACTCCACGGGTGGTGATGGTGACAGCGGAGGCGGAACCATTACCGATCCCGGAGGATCGGGAGAAACTGGTCCTGGAACGACTGCAGTAACTGCATTCAATTGTCCACAGTGTGGTGAAAATCTTGAAGACACCACGTGTGAGTGTGGGTTCGAATTTGATGGCTCTGATGTAGCTGACGGAACGATTTCAGTGGAAGGAGCTACAACCGAAGAACTGTTAGAAGAATTCGGTCTTGAGAAACCTTCAGGTCCCAAAGTCCGCCCATACCCGCCAATGGGGACTATTGACGCGGATAATAAGCCAGATCTCATCGATCAGTTAGAACGCGAAATTCAAGGATGGGAAATTCATGAAGCTACGATCACCGTCGAAGGAATCCTCACGGCTGACGATCTTGGTGAGTATGGAATCAATGCAGATGCTTTAAGCGAGCGGGTCTCTCTCGATGAGACTTTCGAGATCACACCAGACGAACCAATAAATCACCAATCGTTCCTTGGATTGATGTGGGATCTCAATGTCCCTGAGAACGCGTCTCTGTCCGTAAGTCTGGAGGTTGACAAAGGTGAGTAACGCGTTATACTCGGATGAGGAGTTCGAATCTCTCCTTCACGAAGAGGATGTTTTCGATGGGGTATTTGAATGCCTGCGTCGCATTTGGGATAATTCAGAAGCGCTTGGAGACCGTCAATTGGCGGAGTCAGAATATAGAACACGACTGCTCGAACATGAACTAGTTAAATTGTATCCGTCTCTCTACGACGATCTGATTGATGCGATGGGGAATCATCCGGTCAAACAACTCGACACCGGGTGTGGGGTTATCATGGATGCCCTCAGTTTTCGAGAGGGGTTCCGATTAGAGCAAGAGCTTTCAGACGACCATGATTGGGATGTATCGCTGTCATGGGCTCCCATCGAGCGCCTCCCGAGTGAAACACAGTTCATTTGTCGGGAGTGGTTCGATGCTCAGAGCCCATCGGCGGTGTCTCGTGATGACTTCCGATTTATTGGTGATCGGGATGTCCCTCAACTCCCGAGTACAGATCCGGCCTTCGTCTGGACACGACATCCGGATCAGCGGCTCGAAGGCGCACTGAAAGGCAATTACTCCATGGAAGAAGTGGAAGACATCTACAGGGGAGTAAAAACGCTTCTGGAGGACGTTATCCAGGAGAGTGTGCATACTGAATTCCTTGTGACAAGCGATCATGGCTATGTGAACCACTTGGGGAATTCACCGTACTCGATGACTGAGGAAGAGGAAGAATCACTCTCCGCGAAGTTCAGTAGTCGGTTCCGAGAAATCGGCAATGGGCAGGCATTTCGGCTACTTGAGAGTGCTGATGTTATTAAACGAGTAGGCGAACACTACGTGGTACGAGGACATCATAAATGGACGAAACGCGGAGCGACGAAGAAAATCATGCACGGTGGACTCAGTCTGCCCGAGTGCATGACGCCTGTCCTGCGGATCAACACCAGCACATCTGGAGGTAGCTAACAATGACAGAAACTTGGGACAAACTCCCGCTCAATCTGATGGATCAGTTGGCAGAGAAAGAAACCTACCGACGCGACGTATACCGCCCGATTTATTCACTCCACAAGTGGTGGGCGCGACGGCCCGGTTCCACATTCAGGTGTCTTGGACTCGCTGCCCTGACTGATGGGGATATTACGAAAGATGACATCTTGACCGAGCGGAATAGTGGTAGTCACGACGGTCTCTACATCGATTCATACAGCGAGAAAATAAATCCGAACGACGAACACATCGACCGCGATGTGACTGTGCTTGACCCCTTTGCTGGAGGGGGTACGACGCTGGTTGAACTCAACCGACTTGGTGTAGACGTCGTCGGATACGAGCTCAGTCCTGTCGCATGGTGGACTGAGAAGAAGTCGATGGACGACGTGAATCTCGATGTCCTTGAACGTGAGTTCAATCGAATTTTGGAAGAGACACGTGACGAAATTGGCGAGTACTACAAGACTACAGACCCTCAGACGGGACAGGAGTGTGAGGTTCTTTATTACTTCCAGTCACAGCGGATTCCTTGTCTAACCTGTGAAGAGGAAGTACAATTGTTCCCCCGTTATCAATTGGCCAAGACAAAAAAGACTCGTCCAGGTGTTCTTTATTGTCCTAACCAGAGCTGTGATGACCGGATCATCGAGATCTCCGGCCGGGAGAAAGGATTGGATGCAGGGACTGAGGTTAACATCAGTGATGGCGAAACAATAACTGTCTCAGAGGATGGAAACGAAATCTGTCCTGATTGTGGGCACGAATTCGACCCGAATGACGGCACCTACGGATACGGCAAATACACCTGTTCAAACGGCCACAAGCACGACGTTAAAGAAACTCTCAAGCGATTGGATGAGCGTCCAAACTTCAAACATTTCGCGCTACAATACATTGACCCCCGAGGAAATAAGCGCGTCAAAGAGTTTGATCAGGAGGATGCCAAAAATGTCAAGAGAGCGAAAAAGCATCTTGACGAAATCCGTGATGGGTTATTAATTCCTGAACAAGAGATTCCGAACGGCGATAAAACAGATGCACTCCTGAACTACAACTACAAACACTTCAGCGAATTGTTCACGGATCGTCATCTTCTGACATTTGGCCTTTTACTTAAAAAGGCGCGGGACACTGGAACGAGAGAGTTTGATGAGGCAGAATCTCAAAATATTGCTGAATTTCTCATAACTTCTATTTCAAATAATCTCATGAGAGCGGGTAACTTGTGTGTATGGGATGTTTACACCGCAAAGAGCGATCAAGTATTCAAGCGGCACGCATACATCCCTCGTGTTCAGCCTGTTGAATCAAATCCGCTAAATCATGATGAAAATGTAGCATCACTGAATAATGCTTTCAGGAAAGTGTACCGAGGAAAAGAGTTCTGTAAACGCCCCTTCGAAAAGATAAAAAATCAAAAAAATGGTGATGTCGAACAGTTCTATGTTGATAGCGAGACTATCTCTGAAGAACGAGTTAAATCGCTCAACTGCAAGACCTCCGAACGGATGGATGAAGATGATGAGTCTGTTGATCTCATTATTACTGATCCACCGTACTATGACAACGTCCAATATTCGGAACTCTCCGACTACTTCTACGTCTGGCTACGAGAGTGTCTTCACGACGAATACGAGGAATTCAAGCCAGAACTCGTTCCGAAAGCGCGAGAGATTGTCGCCAACAATAGCGCAAACAAAGATGAAGAGTTCTTCGTGGAGTCGCTAGCGAACGTCTTCTCTGAGTGCAACCGAGTCCTCAAGTCAGACGGTGAACTGGTATTCACTTACCACCACAACGAGAATGAGGCGTGGTCGGTGATATTAGAGGCACTCATCAGGAGTGGATTCACCATCACAGGTGCATACCCGGTCCAATCGGAGATGCCGAATAATCCGCACATCTCTGAACTCGACAATGCCGAGTACGATATCCTTGTATACGCCAACAAGGAGCGCGTTGACGAAGAAATCACACTGACTGAACTTCGGAAAAACCTCTTCTTCGAGCTGCAAGACCTCGCTGCAGAGGAACGCGACAGACATGACGACTTGTCAAAGGCAGACCTCGGAGTGATTCTCCGTGGCAAGTGTATGTACTACTACTCGAAGTACTACCCCAACGTGTACTCTGAGGGAGAAGAAGTGGGCATTGAGGAGGCTCTAGACACTGTAGACTCGGTCATTGAGCAGGTACTCGAAGGCTCTGTCAACCTCCCGTCGAGTATTGACCCTCTTACACAGGCGTACGCCGCGTTCTGTCAGCGTGGGTGGGAAGAGTTCGATGATCTGAATAAGCATCTTCTCGCAAAGAATCTGAATGTCGGTGATCTTGAAGATGAGAAACTCGTGAAAGGACCGCGTGAGAAAAAAGAGCCGGTCACCACTGATGAACGGATTACCTATATTGAGGGGAAACTCAATAAGAATGGTAGAGATGGGGATGCACTACTGGATATTGACAAAGTGCAGTACCTCTACCACCTGTACAAATCCGATCAGAACACAGCAGAGTACCTGAAAGAATGGAAGACGGACGATCTGGAGGATCTTTCAGACTTCATGGCTGACGTTACTGGTGACGACCGATATGAGAACGTGATGGAGATGGGGCTTAGTCAGTTCTAACAATGTCACTTCACCCGGGATTCAACATTGTGACGGAACAGGTAGCAGAGACGGAGAGTGAGTTAGCTGCGCTGGAATTCTTCCGTCTAGTCGCCGCTGATGAACACATAGAATCACCGGTGACTGTCACAGAACTCGATGACTTACTGTACAACGCGGCAACAGACTCACGGGCGACGATCATCCGTAGTCTTCGGCAAATCCTACGCCAAACCAGGTCACTACAATCGATGGACGCTGTCCAGTTTGTTCTTGATGGGTCTATCGTCGATGACAATGCAGTCCGTATTCGGATTGAACGGAGTGGCGAGGGTATCTATCTCGATGTCGGGCAGCTCTTCGTTGAAGAACCGAGAGCAGTCAGCGCAACTCACGCAGTTGCTCGAAAATAACGTATTGAATCATCGTCCCGGTGGCACGTTCCTACGGTAACAGAGGACTGCTGACTGTATCGGTATTTAGATCAAATCCACCTGAGACATTGCTGTGCACGAGAGCGATAGATGAATTATGGAGTCACAGGTCCAGGTTGTTTTTTGGGTATCTTTCGTCTTCGATGAATTCTTTTGCCTCTTCCTCTGAGATCTGGCGAATCCCGATTTGCTGTATTGCTGTACACCCACCGGGACATCCTTGAGCGCCCCTGTGTGTTTGATCAGTGTCGGTGTCGTAGATCCACTTGGGAGCACCAGCGCAAAGCGGGCAATCGACTTTGATTCTCAGATACATTGTCCGTCCTGTGCCGGTGTTTGTGCGATGTGTGACGACACCTGCGGTGTATGGTTCGTATGTTCCTGTTCGACGAGTGGGGTGAGCATCATCTCTCCTGTGAGTGGCTGGCCAAATAAAAGTTGATACTATAAAGTCTCAATTGATACTATAATATATCAACAGAGATGCATATCGAAAGTAGCGTATAGTGGCGTGCAGAGTCACAGTTATGACGGACTGGAAAAATTCGGCCACAGAGCCAGTCCTCCGTCTCCTTGCTGAGTCTGACCTTGCTCTCTCAGCCAAGAGCATCGTGCACAACCTCGGTGAACAGCTTGAACGCCCCCCGTCACGAGCAACAGTCCATCGGGCCCTGTCTGGTGCACTAAATGCCGGGCTCGTCACACAACCAGAGGGTACACTCTACGCGATCACGGACACCGGTCGAGACTACGTTGCTGGAAATCTGAGTATGAGCGAGATTGAGGTGGCTGAAGACGAAGAACCTCCGACTTAGCGTCGCTATTTCATTTGTGATCTTGAACCTGCAGTGGCAGTATCTTAGTCCGATGAGCTCCCAAGCAGTGTGTAGTGTAGAGTGAGCAGTGTGGGAAATCCAAAGACCGATAGGTTAGCACTTAGTGCTAACTATTATGCCAAACCGAATCAAATCCTCCGGTGCTGATGGACTTGCGCTCCAAGTAACGAATTCAGCTCGCTCAGCAGGACTCGTCGAGGAAGACAGTGAGGGTGATGCTACGTATTTGTCGGACGTTCGGGTGTTCGCGTTTGACCATCTGCTGCTCGTCATCGACCGTAATCAAGTACGGACGGAAGATACGGCAGAGTTGGTGGTTGCAGCCGCGCAGGATACAAAAAGCATGTATCGAGGGATAGATGCGACTGTGCAAATCGCTGGAAACGGATACCAGGTACAGCTTCCACCGGCAGTAGATGCAGGGTTCAGTGAGGGAGATCGCGCCCCCTGTCACTCCGCACCCGGCGTCCTCGCTATATCCAGAGATGACGGCACATCTGCAGGGGCCGACTCTGCCCGTCTCGCAAAAGATGTCGTCACCATCCGGAACGAGCAAATCCAGTAACACCACTCTGCTCACTCAGCACTTGTCGCTGAGAGGCCATCAGCGTCCGTACAAGCCGGTGGGATGACTTGCGGTGGGAAGCTCACCAACTTAGACTGGCAACTACACAGCAACCAATACACGCCGTCTGACTGGCTCTGGTTCTGGCGACAGCCGGGGGTTTATATGTGGTTTTCTGCCAGAAATGGACGGTATATCAGATTCTATATCAATACAGAATCGGCGCTTTAGACCCTCTACGTGAAGTCTATGCCGGATGCCCTTGCAAACGCGCGCGATTCACGCGCGTTAATGGGCCGAAGTTATCTCTGAAAGAGGTGGCCTTGCAAACGCGCGCGACTCGTGCGACCCGCGCGATGCTTGAGTGCAGAGTTTCATCGAAAGTCTTCGGAGAACAATCTCCCCAAGGAACGCGCGCGACGCGAAACGCGCGCGTTCCAAAGGCGACAACCACCATAAGAAAAAATATATAAGAACTCTGCCTGTTGTCCCCTGTTTGGGGTAGAGGCTCTAATACGTAGGTTTACGCGGTTTAACAATCCCTCCTCTCATCTAACTAAGTGCGACATGTTCACGGCAACTTCTCAAACGGCTGGCGGAGAAAAGCGCGGTCAGAACACGGTCCCGGTCACGATTTCCGAGCACGCACGGGAGCAGTGGGCGGCGCGGATGCAGACGGATATCTCTCTCAAGACGGCATGGGAGCAGAGTGTCGCTGTCGAGGCACCTGAGGCAGACTCGACGGCAGCCCGCCTGTACCCACCGTGTAACGCCCTACTGGTAGTCAAGCACGCAACGGTCACGACCGTGCTGCACAACGACGGCCGTCTCAACACGCCTGGCCTAATCGAGTGCCCGGCTTGCGATGACCTGGTCGATCCCGTGGATGACGACACGTGCCCGTGGTGTGGAGAAGACTGCACGGAGCCGACACGCCCTGGCTGTGTCACGCTCACACGAGGTGGTATCTGATGAGCGGGGACCTGGATTACGTGGATCTTGGTGATCTGGACGGGACGCACGGCTGGATCGTGACGAGCGGGTTCGTCAATTGGGAGGAAGACGTGGCGAACCATATGCCGCGCCAGCGTGTCCGGCTCGGTGATGAGTCAACGTCCGGCCGCGGTGTCGTCTGTACCGTCTTCAACGACGATCTCGTTCTTGACGAAGGCTGTGGCTACTACCTCGTCGGTAAGGACCGGACGTACGACCAGCGTGAGGAAGTACAGCTGAGTCTGTACGACAGCAGCACCGCTCGGAAGTTCTACGAGTAACGTAGCGGTTCATCAACCATGGAGTTGAGGCGTACGGATGGGACATCCGGGTGTCAGACAGCATCGATGGCGGGGGCACAATTCGAGATCGTGGACGAAGCTCTCGTCAAGTAGCCCGGTACCTACTCCGGTATCTCGTACCGACAGAATTCGCTTCCCCCACAGTCCGGACATTCATTGGTTCCCGGCGATACGCTCGTTCCACAGTTGCGACATTCGACTACCACTTCCGACCCACCACCGGGCAGTAGCCGTGTAAAGACTGTGTGAACCATTGTCTTTCAGTCTACAGGTGACGGAGGATTAACTGTGGCGGACGACTCGTTTCAGCGGAAACTCGGTGCGCTTGAAAAACAATTTCGCCGAAACCTTACATTCGAGGACGCCACAGGTGCGAACGGAAGGAACACACTGTCACACGCTCCTTCCATCCTTTTGCATGAACGCCGATGAATCGTCTCTCGGTCACTGCCCGGACTGCGGCGAACGTATCTCCAAAGCGTGGCTTCTGGTCGAGTACGAGAAGGACAACGGTACCGAGGGTGTGTGGGCCGAATGTCCGGCGTACGAAGACGTTGTAGCGCCGGAATAAGGAACGGTGTTTTGCTGTCCCTTTGGGATCGCACAGACGGTGCGGGGTGAATCCATTCGAGAAGTGACTGAATTCCTCCGAATGGCACAAACCAAATAGAGTTCTTCACCGGCCAGTAATTCACCTAATTCAACAGATGTCCACAGGGAGGAATCTGGCAGCATTCTCCATTGTACGGTCTTGTACGTGCAATTGCATGAATTCATTACTCTGCTCATCGGTCGGTGTTTGAACCAGAGTAGGGGCTAGGATATGCTATGTGTCGAGATCGATCTCTCCGAAACGCTTTAGACCATAGTTCGCGTACTATAGACTATGTCGAACGCTTCATCATCCGTGCCACCAGACACAGGGTACGCTGCCCACCGGTTTTTTGTCATCCAAGAGTTGTTGGGAACCCCTGAGCTTGCTCGTTTTTACACGGATTTGCTGATCAATTCTCCAACAACGGTTATCGCTGCGCGTGACCGTCAGGAATTCTCGAAGAGCACTGCATACAAGTACGCCAATACGCTGGCTGAATTAGGCGTTGTAGAGGAACTCGACGAGTACCAGGACGGTTCGGCACTCTGGCGTGCCGACCCTGTGAGCGGTAACTGGACAGACGAAACGACGCTTGAATTCGGTCCGGTGATCATCGCTGTCTATGGGGCCACCAGCGTTGATGACGACCTCAAACTGTTCGTTGACCGCCATGGGAAGGCGGCACTCGCACCCGCAGTTACGGCAACAATCAGATACCTCACCGGCGACACGACACGTCGTGGCGTCGCGGACGACCTCGGTATACCTGCTGTGGAAGCTATCGCAGTCACACAGGTGATTGAGCGAATCATCGCCGTGGTGAAAGACTATGATCCGACTCTCGATGATGTCACGTTCGACGTAGACATTCACGAGCGGGCGATTAAGCAAGCACCGTACCAGCGCATCGATGAGTGAGGAGCACCCGTCACCGTTTCCGACTGCGCTCATTTTGGATACAAGTTTTCTCCGAACAATCGGTGGGACAGGAAGTGAGACGTATCAGACGTTCATCCAGTACGTCCAAGCCGAGGATCGAGAATTGTATCTGAGTCGTGGCGTTGTCGAAGAACTGAACGAACAGCGTGGCTACATCAGTATTGATTGGGTGGATCGAGCAGACACGACAGAGTGGATTACTCTCGTGGGTGATATTCAACCAGGGGTTCGAGTTCACGATGGGCCGCGTGCCGGTGAAATCATGGATCGGGTTCACGAGCGACTGGCCGCGTTCGAGCAAACTGATCCGGATGAGTTACGAAAGACAGATTCGGAGCTTCCAGCAGTCGGTGTGATGCTCCTCGGCTCAACGTCACACGACTCTGTCGGGATCTTGATCGATGACCGGAACGCAGAAGAAGCGATTACTGGCGTGATTGAGAATTCGTACTACGAAGGGCGGATCCGCATCATCGACATCTGGACAGCAATTGAACATATGGAGTCACAGATGGGGTGACAGAAAGATCACAGATGGAACTGTTTATTCATTCTCCGGGGTATCATACAACGGTTCCCACAGATTTGATTTCGCCCCCGTACCCGGGGCGAATTCTCCACGCGGTGAGCGTACAGACTGTGTAATCACGGCCAGTCGTCGGGAAGCTCATCGGCATGGTCTCGCATCAGTTCAAGGAGCGGCCGGATTTCGTCGAACCTCGGCCCTTTCACCACTTCGTGAGTGTCTCGGTTCCAGCGGATGAATCCCGCCTCTTCCAATCGAGGGAGATGCGAGTGGTAGAGTTCTTTCTGAAGAACCTCTAACGACTTCTCCCCTTCATGAACGTCCTCTGGAGTGGTTACGTCATCTTGCTGTGGGTTGTGCTCAAGTAAGGCGACGAGCAGGCGGCGGCGATGAATATTCGCTAACGCCTCGAAATACTCGTCCATAGTATCTATCAATTCAAAATACAGTCAGATATATGTGGCGGCATAACGGATGGAGTTGATCAGCAACCGAAATATCTTATTTACATATAGGCTATACCTTTACCCTATAGGTTTATCAGATGGTCGTAGTCTGTCGGCGACTCACGGCTTCCTCCAGGTCGTCCAACACGCTGTCTGTACCTTCCTGAAGCCCAACTCGGACAGCAAGGCGGATGATGGCACTCCGAGATGGCTTCTGCAAACCTGAGTCCCCATCATACGCTTCTTGGAGCTGATCGAAGACATCGTCCATTCGGTCATCCTCCTCCAGCGCTTGGAGAACAGCGGCGAGTTTCGGATCGTAGGCAGTGATGGTGTCCGACAACTCGCCCTGGTCTATCGACTCCAAAGCCTCGTCGAGCACATCAACGAAGTTGGGTTGTGACTGAGGATCGTCACGGTCGAGGCGATTCCCTTGCGATTCCTCATTGCGCAGTTCGTCCAGTTTGTCGTCAACGTCGTCACTCATTGTGTATCAGGGCTAAGTCGGTTGTAGAGTTCTTCTGCATTCACCAGGAAAGCGTCCCGTGCGTCTTCGGCAGTGCTGAGGAGTTCTTCTTCAGGGACATCGAACAGCGACTGTCCCTCCTCCGTGACGGTTCGAATCTGTTGCGAATCAACGATGTATTCCGGAGCCATCAGGGAACCGAACTCATCTTCGAACCGGGCCAGGATATCGCTGTGAAGGTTCGTACGCCGGTCGTACAGGTTGGCGATGACCATTTTGAGTCGGACTTCCTGCTCGTAACTGGAACGGATCTTCTGGAGATCATCTTGGAGAGAACGCGCTTGCTTGAGTTCGAAACTCCCCATCGAAACAGGCGTGACAACGTTCTGTGCCGCCCAAAGGCCGTTGTAGGTGATGTTGTTAGCTAACCCTGGCATGTCGAGAATGATGACATCCCATCGCCCGAGCGGCTCTACGTAGTCATCAAGGAACAGTCGAAGCCGGTTGTACCTATCTTGGACATCGTCGATGTTTCCCAAGTCCGCATCAAGACCGTCAAGGTCGGGATGGGCTGGAATGAGATCAACTCCTGAATCGGTCTCATACACGAGCCGTTCGACCGCTTCTTCGGCACCGACCATCTCCGCGACATCGCTCCAGCGGTTCCCCATTGTGGTGGCGATGTTCGGAAAATCGTCCTCGTTGGATATGTCCTCTTGAACATCCTCGAATACACCGAGGGCGTCCGCAAGATCGCCTTGCTTTCCTGCAAGGTCGAGAAGGAGGACATCAGATCCTAATTGACTCAGTGCTACACCAAGATGTGCTGCACTCGTCGTTTTTCCTGTTCCACCCTTGTCGATGAAGATGGCAGCGCGCCGTGTTTCAGTCACCACGATCACCCTCTGGCTTTAGCATACAGGTATACCCTATAGGTCGGTGTACCATAAAAACACGTCAGACATCCAGGGTGGAGACAGTAGTTGAGACTGGCTCTCTCAATGCATAGGGCCCAGGCCAATTGCTCAATTTGCCGTCAAGCCGTCTGATACTCAGGACACCTCGCGCACGAACTCAGAAGTCACACTGAGGAAAAGTACGACTGACCGAAGCGAAGCAAATCTCGGTCAAATGCTTCTGGGTCGTCGACTCGAAAGTGGAAGAGCTGATTTCGCATATCCCCGATTTCAAGCACTAGCTCGCGAATCACGTCCTGTTGATCATCGAAGAGCGATTCGAATTCCTCCCAGTGAATCGAGATGAACTGTGCGTAGTGTGCGTAACTGCAATGCTCGATTGACGCCGGTGTTGGCAGTGGGTGGTCCTCGTCGAACGTTTCAGCCAACTGCTCCGACAGCGAGTCCCCGAACACTCGCGCAAAAATATCACGCAACTGCATTTCGATCGACTCGATCAACAGAAACGGTTCAAGCATCTGTTTCAGCCGCGTGAGGAGATCGTAGTCAGTCAAGATGCGCCACTCGTCATCTCGATCCACTGCGATGTACGTGTACTCTGCGAGTGCATCGAATACGGCCAGAAGGTTCTCGTCCTCGCTGATGGTGTGTGCATCTTCAACTGCGGCCCCGACAGAGATTTTATCGAGCGTTTTGTGCCCGACCTCTAGCCGCTGGAATGCAAGGAGGGTCCGGACCACGGACCTGTAGGTGACAATCCCGACGAGTTCGCCATCACGTTCGACACCGATCTGTGTGTAGCTGTTCTCGAACATCCGACGGAGTGCCGATTCGAGCCCGAGATCGTATTCGACGGTCTGGAGGGTGTTTTCGATTGGCAGGTCAGCGATTGTGTACATAGATGCTCGGAACGTTGGCTCGTAGCCAACTATGCGTTTCCGTCCGTATCCAATTGACCGCTGTGTCCACACGAGAGAATAATCAATTCCGCATTTCAGTCAATTACTCAAACACTATCCCTACTATCTAGGCCGGTATCAGCAGTTCCAACGTGCTCGATGAGATCTCGATAACGGGCACGAATGGTCGACTTACTCACACCAGTTATATCTGCGAGTTCTGCCGCGTTGGCATCGACATGATGCCTGTTCACTGCGTACAACCACGCTCCAGCGAGAACACCCATATGACGCTTCCCATTTGCCCATTGTGAAGTCCGTGCATCGGAGAGTAGGTCGTCAACCAACCATATGGCTTCGGGCGGTGCTGTCGGATATTGAAGTTCGAATAGGTGGCTCCCGGTTGCTTCGAGCAAGTCGTCACGTCTCTCTCGGAGGGAGGCTGTAGATACGCCGAATTGTTCGGCGATGTCAGCCTGGGAGAGGTCGGGTTCGGCAGCTGAACTGGCGATGTAGAGCACAGCTGCTGCATACGAATATGGGGAGACGCCACTGGTGACTCCGGCTTCGACACCCAATTGTGCTACCTGTTGTGCGCGAGCTTGGATGTCGGCGGAGAGCGAAAGGTCCTCACACGCCTCTTCGAGGATCACAGTTGGATCGTCATTCGGGATCCCGAGATCCAATGCGTCTGAGACCCGTTGCATTTCATTGAGGATTTCTGATTTAGTAGCAGTAGAGGTTTCAGCAATTCTGGTCACACGAATCGGAACCTCTTGCAAGCGGCACGCAATGAGGTAGCATGCTGCGGCAGTACGGGCTGGGAATCGGATCTGCAGTTCTCGTGCCGTGAGTTCTGAAACCAGTAGTTCACCGTACTGCTGAATGTTCGCTTCCAGATTGAGGGCCTGTTGGATTGACGCCAAGTTTTCGAGGACGGCGCCTTCAGATTTCGTGGTCATCTTCTGGGTTTAATCATTTTCCCGTAAGTTCTGGAATGAATCAAGGGTCGCTCGGATTCGATATCTGAGTGTGCCGTACCGATATCGACCGACTATCGCTTCTAACGTTTCGGCGTCAAGTTCGTCAAGAGTCCGAGCCTCAGCGCGGAATGACCGCTGGAGGGAGCGCAGTAACTCCTCGGTCGTCTTCATCGCCTCCGCTTCTGACGTACACTCGCCAGCAATCATTGACTGTTCTTCTCCATCGTCAATGACGACGGTAATAGTATAGATGGCATCGTGCTCAGTACTACTCTGCCCTACGAGTCGTACAGACAGGGCAGTAGACGCAGGGCTCTCGAATTGGAACTCGAACATCGTCTCCTCGTATCGTCCGTTTACAGTGTGAATCTGCCAGGCGTCCGGGACGTTAATCGAGTGCGTCGTCATTATGGCTGAGCTCTGTTAGTCGTGTCCCGTTACAGTCACATCGGCGAACGCTTGCAGACGCGTTACGTCGACAGTCTCTGACAGGGTGTCGAGAGCCTGAGCAGCGTCATCTTGCCGCTGTTCTGCATACCTACGAAATTGTGACTCGTCGAACGTGGGCGGGACAATCATCGCCTCGGTTGGATCCGTATCGAGCACGTAGTTGATTTGTCGGGCGGTACTGAGCCCGCGACCGAGTCGTTCGCAGTGTCGGCGAACCGGTTCGTCGACACCAGCCAGCGTCGCTCCAAGGGCCGCCGCACCTTCACCGAGACTCCCCGCAGTGTCATCAAGAAATTTCGCTTGGTCGTGGTCTGTGGATCCGGCCGCGGTGTAAGTGCGCGCAAATGCCTCCGTGACGGTTTCGAGGATTGTTGTCAGTATCTCGAAACAGTTGCTCGACGAAGAGTCGGTTCTTGGACGGAGTGACGAAAATGCCGCTGTATACAGGTAATCCCCGGCCAGCAGTGCTGCTGTCGGATCCAGCGTAAGCGAATGCGCGTGTTTATCAGTGAGAGTGAGGAGTAGCCGATTTCGGAGACGAACGTATCCCCGGAGTAATTCGACCGCGGCGGCGTAAGGAAGGACATCCTCACGGTCCTGGCGATCTGACAATGAATCGTATACGGTCACCACCAGCTGTCCGTACCACCTGTCGGGGCAATCGTCCAGTACATCCTGGACGAGCGGGAGATTGGCCTCGTCCCCGGTGCTGAGCACCTGTTGAAAGTGGCGCTCGATCTGTGAAGGGTGGACAGTGTCTGTGTCAGTCATCGGTTTCAGTCATCACCTGCTGCTGTCTCGACACTGGTCTCGTCAAGGTTGACTTTGGATTCGGTCAAGTCACTCTCCCGCCACGTGCCGCGCCGGTACCATGCATAGGCGATGATCGCTCCAACGACGTTTGAAATCGCGAACGACAGCCAGATTCCGCGCTCACCGAGCGGTCCAGAGGCGATCCATGCAATCGGGAACCGGATAATCCCGAGCATCAGCACGGAGATCGCCGCCGCAGTGAGCGTCTTGCCGGCACCGCGAAAGCTGCCCGTATAGGCTCGCATAATCCCGATGAACCCGAAGGTCAACGCGACGTAGCGAAGGAACTGCG
>Ga0207756_100207_pt1 | contig 30895 bp, 32 predicted proteins | sample A23M1SouthBayCA_FD_187748 | JGI IMG/M metagenome (GOLD analysis project Ga0207756, IMG submission 187748) | Aerobic enrichment media microbial communities from Eden Landing Ponds, California, USA - A23 M1 (3) (SPAdes) | ecosystem: Environmental > Aquatic > Marine > Unclassified | place...
CGGGCGAGACGCTGACCGCGGTCGCAGAGGGCACGGAAGCCGACGTGGACGCGGCCGTCGCATCCGCGAACGCCGCCTTCGAGGACTGGGCCGGCCTGTCGCCAGTCGAGCGCGGACGGCACCTCTCGTCGCTCGCGGCCCTCCTCACGGAGCACCGCGAGGAACTGGCGCGCGTCGAGACGCACGACCAGGGCAAGCCACTCTCCGACGCCCGGGACAGCGTCGACACCGCGGCACGGTACTTCGAGTTCTACGCCGGTGCGGCCGACAAACTCCATGGGAAGACCTACCCCCGCGACGGCGCCTGGAACTCGAAGACGATTCGCCAACCACGCGGGATCAGCGCCCAGATCACGCCCTGGAACTACCCCATCACCCAGCTGGCTCGCGGGACGGCACCCGCGCTCGCGGCGGGCAACGCCGTGGTCGTCAAGCCCGCCGAGCAGACGCCGCTCACGGCACTGCTCGTCGCGGAACTCGCCGTCGAGGCGGGCATCCCGGCCGGCGTCCTGAACGTCGTTCCCGGGTTCGGGCCGGTCGCGGGCGAGGCCCTCGTCACCCACGATGACGTCGACATCGTGACGTTCACCGGCAGTCGGGAGACGGGCCAGCACGTCATGGAACAGGCCGCCGGACAGATCACTCCCACGACACTCGAACTCGGGGGGAAGGGGCCTGCCATCGTGTTCCCGGACGCCGACGTCGACAACGTGGTCGAGTCGGTCCTCACCGGCATCTACACGAACGCCGGCCAGAGCTGTAGCGCGAGTTCGCGGTTGCTCGTCCAGGAGGAACGTCACGACGAGGTCCTCGATCGGATCCTTGAGGAAGTCACCGACCTCACCGTCGGTCCGGGGATGGACGATCCCGACCTCGGTCCGGTGACCTCCGAGGGACAGTTCGAGAAGACGGTCTCCTACGTCGAGATCGGCGAGGCGGAGGGTGCCTCGCTCGTCGCGGGCGGCCGGGCCCTCGACCGGCCTGGGTTTTACGTCGAGCCGACCGTCTTCGACGACGTCACCCCGGACATGAGAATCGCCCAGGAGGAGATCTTCGGGCCGGTCCTCTCGGTGCTGACCTTCGCGGACGAAGCCGAGGCGATCCGTCTGGCTAACGACTCCACGTACGGACTCGTCGCGGGCGTGTTCACGAGCGACCACGGGCGCGTCGAACGCGTCACGCGAGCAGTCGAGGCAGGCCACGTCTACGTCAACGACTGGTACGCCGGTGGCGTCGACACGCCCTTCGGCGGCATCAACGAGAGCGGCATCGGGCGGGAGAAGGGCTTCCAGGCCCTCGAACACTACACGAACCTGAAGACGATCTCGTCGGGCTCACACCGGCTATAGGTCGCGCGACCGCGTCCGGAGGTTCAGTTCGATGAGGTCCGCGGCGTTGGTCACGAGGTCCGCGATCTCGCCGGTGAACCTGTCCTCGGGGAGGCGGTGTTTCGGCGCACTCAGGCTGATCGAGCCGACGACCTCCCCCGACGGATCGGTGATCGCGGCACCGACGGCCCGGAGACCCTTCACCTGTTCCTCGTCGTTGAGCGCGAACCCGCGCTCGCGAATCGTCTCGAGTTCCTCGTGCAGTTCGTCGACGTCGGTGATCGTCTTCTCCGTCCGGGCGTCGAGACCGTGCTCGTCGACGATGCGGTCGATCTTTTCCTCGGAGAAGCGGGCGAGCATCGACTTGCCCGTGGCGGAGTAGTGGAGGTACCGGTCGGGCTCTTCCCGATTGCGGACGTGGTACTCCGTGCCGGCGGCGTTCTGCCCGAAGGCCTGATAGAGGATGACCCGCAGGCCGTTGTACTCGGTCATGAGGTTGATCGCCTCGCCCGTCTCCTCGGCGAGTTCGTCCGCCTTCGCGCGCCCCGCGTTGTACAGGTCAGAGTGGTTGCGAACGTGCTCGCCCAGCGTGACCAGGCGGGGGCTCAGGCGGTACTCCGTCCCGACCTGCATGACGAAGTCGTTCGCCTTGAGCGTCGCCAGGTGGGTGTGGACCGTCCCGAGCGACAGGTCGACCTGCGATTCGACGTCGGAGACGGTCGCGCCACCGGTCGAGCGGAGCACGCCGATGATCTCGCAGGCTCTGTCGACCGATTCGATCCGCCTGGGTTCGTCGCCGGGTGTCATTGCCCCTCGTAGTTGCTCGGTGCACATCAGCTTTTGGGAGAGTCAAAACCAGAGGGGCCGGGTTGCTCCACAAGCCTGATGGGGTGGACAGCCGAATGAATCAGCAGATGACGTCGCAGGCCACGCAGTTGGTAGACCGCCGGCGAGAGTTCCACCGGTATCCGGAGCCCTCGTGGTGTGAGTACTGGACGACCGCCCGGATAGTCGACCACCTGGAGCACATCGGCGTCGACGAAATCCACGTCGGGGCCGAAGGCATGGACCCAGCCGCCCGGATGCACCTGCCACCGACGTCCGAGCGCGAGCAGTGGCGCGAGCGGGCCCGTGAACGCGGGGCAGATCCAGCGACGCTCGACCGGATGGACGGTGCGACCGGCTGCGTGGCAGTCCTCGATCGTGGCGACGGCCCACACGTCGGCCTGCGCGTCGACATCGACGCCTTGCCCATCACCGAGGCGGCCGACGACGAGCACGCGCCGGCAGCCAACGGATTCCGCTCCGACAACGAGGGCTACATGCACGCCTGCGGGCACGACGGTCACGCTGCGATCGGCCTCGGCGTCGTCGAGGCGATCGCTGCATCGGACTTTGCGGGCCGACTCACGGTGTTCTTCCAGCCTGCGGAAGAAGTGCTGGGCGGCGGAAAGCCCATGGCACAGAGCCCGCACGTCGAGGGAATCGACGCCCTCTTCGCCGTCCACCTGGGTCTCGGCCACGGAACGGGAGACGTCGTCGCCGGCGTCGAGAAGCCACTGAGCGTGAAGGAGCTCTCGGCAACGGTCACCGGTGACTCGGCCCACGCCGGGCGAGCACCGAACGAGGGCGCGAACGCCATCCAGGGGATGGCAGCGGCGGTCCAGTCGCTGTACGCCATCCCGCGTCACGAGGAGGGACTGACCCGGGTCAACGTCGGGACGGTCGACGCCGGTGACGCGATCAACGTCGTTGCGGCCGACGCCCAGATGGACGTCGAAGTCAGGGCGGAGACGGACGCCCTCGCGGAGTACATGTACGACGAGGTGGACCGCAGACTCCAAGCCAGCGCGGAGATGCACGACTGCCAGGGCGAGGTCGAACTGCTCTCGGAGGCTCCGCGTGCCGACAGCGATCCAGCCCTGCGCGAGCACGTGGCCGGAATCGCCGCCGACGTCGCCGGCGTCGACACGACCATCCCCGTCGCGGACTTCGGTGCCAGCGAGGACGCCACCTACTTCATGGACGCCGTCTCCGAGGCGGGCGGCGAGAGCAGCTACCTCATCGTCGGCACGGACCACCCCTCCGGCCACCACACGTCCGGCTTCGACATCGACGAGGAGAGTCTCTCGATCGCGGTCGACGTCCTGACCCGCGCGATCGAAGCGTACTGAAAACGGGGGTTTGCGTCAGTCGACGAGCGACCGGATCGTCTCGCCGAGGACCGCCGACGTGGCCGCTCCGTCGAGGGCTGCGGTGGTGACCCGGGACGTCTCGACGACAGGGTGGAAGTAGGGCGCGTTGGTGCCGAAGGCGACCCGGTCGGCCCCGATGCGCTCGACCAGGTCCTCGATCAGATCGCGGCGGTAGACGCCAGAGAGTTCGAAGTAGGTGTTTTCGGTGTCCGCCGCGAGCAGGAGCGCGTCGGTGAGGCTCAGCCCGCTGATGTCGAGCTGTGCGCCGTGCGTGAGGACGAAGGACACGGCCGGGTAGTCCTGGGCCACGGTCCTGACGGAGAGCGCGTGCGAGACGCCAGGATAGCCCGCGTGGACCCAGACCGGGACGTCGCGGTCCGCCGCGACGTCCAGGACCGGTTCGATCATCGGGCTGGTGATCGAGACGGACTCCTCCCAGGGGTGGAGCTTCAGCCCGGCGAGGCCGAGGTCGTCGACGGCGCGTTCGGCCTGTGCCACGGCGTCGTCCACGCGAGGATCGACGCGTGCGATCCCCACGTAGTCGGCCCGGTCGGCGACTTCGTCGGCGAGTCGCTCGTTGGCCGCGGCGAAGTCGAGTTCCGGCGGTTTCAGCGGGGCGACGACGCCGCCGTCGATCCCCGCCTCGTCGTGGGCGGCCTCGAGCGCGTCGAAGGTCGGCTCGAACTCGAAGTCGTCGTAGACCGAGGGTCCGACGTTCGCGTTCGCGTCGAACGTCACTGAGCGACACCTCCCGTGGCGACCTCCACGTCGAGCAACGCCGCCGCGTTCTCGTAGAGGATCTTGCGACGCTGGTCATCCGTGAGGTCCAGGACGCGAATCTTCTCAAGTTCGACCTGGGGGTTCGCCGCCGGCTGGTCGCTCCCGTAGATGACGCGGTCGGCGCCGAGTCTGTCGACGGCGTCCTGGATCACGCGAGGGTAGGGAAACGCCGAGGTCTCGAGGACGACGTTGTCGTGCTCGGCGGCCACGTCGACCGCCTCGCGGGCGTTGAAGAAGCCACCGACGTGGCCCATGATCAGTGTCGCGTCGGTCCGGTCCGCCGCCTCGCCGATCTGGTGGGGCAGACACATGATGCGGTCGCCCGAGTGGAGCAAGACTGGCACGTCGAGGTCAGCCGCGACGTCCAGCATCTCGACGGTGAAGTCCGCGAAGGGGTTCGAGAGGTTGCTCACCGGGTGGAGCTTCAGTCCCCGCATGTCGTGTTCCGTGATCATCCGCTCGAACGTGTCGATGGCCTCCTGGCCCCATCGCGGGTCCATTCGCGGGAACCCGACGAAGCGGTCGGGATAGGCCTCGACGTATTCAAGGAGGCGGCTGACGCCGTCTTCCGGCCCGGGTTCGTCGGCGTAAGTCGTCACCACGGACACGTCGATGCCGGCCTCGTCCATCAGCCCAATCAGCTTCTCGGGCGGGTCGTGCCAGCCGAAAGCGTCGACCTCGTCGACGTGCGCGTGGGCGTCGATGATCGGTTTCGTCGCCATCGTCCGCTCAGTCGTCCTCGTCGTGCCACTTCGCCTCCGCCCGGAAGGTCCGGTCCGGCGGGAAGTCGGTGACCTTCCAGCTGTTCATCTTCTCGGGCGTCACTTCGACGACGGAGATCGGGTACTGGAGGCGCTCTTCGTGGTACTCGAGTGCCTCTTCCCCCATGTAGTACTTCGTCGCGTTCTTGGTCATCTCCTCCCAGCGGTCCGTCCACTCCTCGGAGATCACCTCGGCGGTCCCCACGACGTTCACGCGAGCGTAGGGGGGAGACTGCTTGTCGATCGAGACGTAGACGTCCGAGTTCTCCTTGATGTTCTTGACGTACTGCGCTTTCGGCTTCCCGAGGTGGTAGATCTTCTCGTCTTCCCACTCGTACCACACGGGGTTGACGTAGGGTTTGCCGTCAGGTGTCAGCGTCGCCAACTCGGCGATGCACCGCCCCCAGGGCTCTTGCTCGGTGTCTTTGAGGAACTCGTCGATTTCCTCGTCGGTCATGGGTGGCATACACCGTAGGAAGTTCGGGGGGATCAAAAGCGTTGCTTCCACAACGTCGTGTGAGTCGAGCGGACTGGCCGACGGTGTATTTGACATATTCAAATTCCGTTCCGGCGTGCGGCGACGGCGGTCCCCGGAAAGGGCCATCAAACCCCCAATTCCCGAACCCGGGCCGCCTTGTGTGATAGTCCCACCCATTTACGTTTGAAAATGTCAAATCTGGCCCGGCGACCGCCCGCAAGCGGCTTTGCGGTCCCCGAGTCGCTCGGTGGGTGCAGCCGATACGGCGCCATACCCATTTCCATTACATTCGTACGTATGTAATGTTCTCGGTGTTCGGAATACCCCGCCCCGTCCGTGGATGGCTCCGTCGGTGTCGACGGTTCTCCCGGGTGCGCAGCCTGAGTGACTACGAGTGTGATATACATATACCGATATATATCAATGTACACCTATTTTCGAGTATAACAAATATATTTATATGTTTTGGGTATCTTGTTTGCGAGCCGTATTTTTGAACGTACGGTTTAGGTCCAAAAAAACAGACAATGAGAGCAAAATATCGCATGATTTGGCCTTCTGGCTAGGGCGCAGTCTGAGTAGTCACCCGCACGTTATCGGAGATTCCGTTATCGCGAAATAATCGGTGAATCGACGTTCATCAGTACGTTCCGAGGCGAGTGCGCGACCTGACATGGGGCCCCATCGTGAAATTATATAGAAGTAGTATAATTATGAGCTATTATAATATACCATTCATAAATATCTATCTGATTTTTCTATTTATATGGACGTATGTCCCGACCAGACGATAGCCTCGGCGTGTTCGGATGTCCGAGCCCCGTGGCGAGTGGTCGCCCAGACCACTGCCGCCGGACCGCGCGCCCGATCGCCGTAGTGGACAGGTGAAAACCAAGTAGAGGTTCGGACGTTGGCTACTATGTGGACCCGTGCATTGTCCATTCGAATCACCGCGGCACCTCGAACAGGCGCGCGCTGGCCGGGCGCGCGTCAAGGCAGCCACCCGACGACAAACGTTCCACCGCCCCACCCCACAGCAGAGCGTAACAACGACCGGGACAATGACGTCATAAAGACTTTAACTGACTAACCGATTAGTAAGCACATGAACCGGTCGGAGTCTCGAAAGCGACCGTGGCTGGCAGCACTGCTCGGCGTGCTCGCGACGGGCGTCGGGCACGTCTACCTGCGACGGTGGCGCCGGGCGCTGGGCTGGGTCGTGGCGTTGTTTGGCGTAACTGCCCTGTTCGTCGACCCCGCGGCTATTGAGGCTGTGGCGGCCGGAAACGCCGTCGATCCGGTGACGATCGCCCCGACCCTCCTCGTCGCCAGCCTGAGTGCACTCGACGCCTACCTCCTCGCGCACGCCCACAACGCAGTTGCCCGAATGGTCGATCCAGAGCGCCAGCGGACACAGTGTCCGACCTGTGGCAGGGAACTCGACGACGACCTCGAATTCTGTCACTGGTGTGCAACGGAAGTCGACGACCGGTCGACGTCAGCTCGCTCAGAACGGACGCGCTGAGCAAGGGCCGCAGCCAGAAGACAAGCGACTGGCCATTTCACGCCGGATCGCCACCATCGGATCCGGGCCGGAGGACGGCCGCGACGTATTCGTCAGCGGCCCGACGCGCCGTCGCGAGGGCGTCCGGGTCGTCCAACACGACGTGTCGGTCGCGGGCGCCATTGACGATCGTCATAAGGGCCCGTGCTGTCTGGTCGGCGTCGACGTCGGCGAAGACCCCCGCCTGGATCCCCTGCTCGATCACCGTTCTGAGCATGTACCTGACGTACTCGTCGTTCTGCTGGAAGCGGTCGCGGAACGCCTCGATGTAGGGCGCCTGGCTCCGCATCTCCAGCAGGGCGATCGAGAGTCCGGGGTGGTCCGAAGGCCCTTCGAGGAGTTTGTCGAGGAGGAGATCCAGGCGCTGCTCGGGATCGGTCGTCTCCACCTCGTGGATCGCGTCGACGAACCGGTCGAGCACGTAGTCCAGAAATGCCGCGAGCAGGTCGTCTTTCGTGTCGTAGTGGTAGTGGATCGCCGCGGTGGACTTGCCGTACTCCTCGGCGATGCGCTTGATCGTGAGGTCGGCGTAGCCGTGGGTCTGCAGCGCGCGGTAGGTCGCGCGCATGATCGCCTCGTCAGCCTCCGACGCGGACCGGTCTGGTGGGTCGGGCATTGACCCCGTAATCTGGCCCGATTCGGATAATTGTTTTGAGTCGTTCGTAAGATTCCACTGGTACAAGTACCCCCTCGTCAGCGTTTCTATGGACTGTTCGTCGCAACCAATTCGAACGACGGCACAACCAAATGTTTTTGACTAACTAGTCAGTAAGTTCGAGCACATGGAAGACGAGTCAGGCTCGGCGTTCGTGGACGCCACGGGTCGGGCACTCTGCGAACACGGCTATGCGGATCTCACGCTCGCGGACGTCGCGACCGAGGCAGACACGAGTACGTCGGCGATCCTCTATCACTACGGCTCCAAGGACGAGCTACTGGAGGCCGTCATCGAGGACCTCCCCGAGCGTTTCGAATGTATCGAGGACCGTGACGGAAGCTCGCCAGCCGATCGGTTCGATGGGCTCCTCCAGGTACTGTGCAGTCCCGAGGACGATCCCGAACGGCGCCAGCTCCGAATTGCTGCGTTCGAGCTGGCAGCGCAGGCCCCCTACAACCCGGCACTGCGAAAGCGCCTCGCCGACCTCGACGACGTGCTCGTCGAGCGATTCCGGCGGATTCTTGCGGCTGGCGTGGATGCTGGCGTCTTCGATCCGGGCGTCCAGCCAGCCCGCGACGCGGAATGCCTTGCGGCCACGGTCACGGGACTCCAGGTCCGGAGCATCGCCAGCGACAGCTCGGCCGAGGAGCTGTACGAGGCGGTGCGTAGACACGTCGAGCGAGAGCTACTCGCCGAGGATCGACAGGATGTGACGCCATAATGGGCGTCGTCACCAGACTCCGGTCACTCTTCAAGGGTCCCGAGTCGTTCGACCTCACGTCGGGTGGGATCGGCAAGCCGCTGTTTTTCCTCTCGATGCCCATCGTCGTCACGAACCTCTTCCAGACCGCCTACAACCTCGCTGATACGTTCTGGCTGGGGCAGTACAGCACCGACGCACTGGCCGCGATCAGCTTCGCCTTCCCGATGGTCTTCCTGCTCATCTCCCTCGGGATGGGGATCTCCGTGGCCGGGAGCGTCCTCGTCGCCCAGTTCACCGGCGCAAACGAGGAACGGGAGGCCGAGTACGCCGCCTCGCAGACGGTCACCTTCGCCGTCATCGTCTCGGTCCTGCTCGGCGTCGTCGGGTACGTCGGCGTCGACTCGTTTCTCGGACTCTTGGGCGCCTCGGAGGACGTGTTGCCGCTGGCGACGAGCTACATGGAGGTCATCTCGCTCGGCCTGCTGTTCATGTTCGGGTTCGCCGTCTTCGTCGCACTCATGCGCGGATACGGAGACACCATCACCCCGATGCTCGTGATGTTCGGGTCGGTCGTGCTCAACATCGTCATAGACCCGTTCCTGATCTTCGGGTGGACGGTCGTCGAGAACGCCCCCCTCGTCGGGACGATCGCGTTCCCCGAACTGGGCATCCAGGGCGCGGCCATCGCGACCGTCTTCTCGCGTGCGCTCGCCCTGGTCGTGGGCCTGGCGATCATGTTTCGGGGAACCCGCGGCGTCCGGATCAATCTCCGCGACATGGTGCCTGACCTCTCGTACCTCCGTCGTCTCGTCCGCATCGGTCTCCCGGCGTCCATCGAGGGTACCGGGCGGGCAGTGTCGATGAATCTCCTGCTGGTCATCGTTGCCACGTTTCCGGACACGGTCGTTGCGGCCTACGGCATCGGCACGCGCGTCTTCTCGGTCGCCTTCCTCCCCGCCCTCGCCGTCGCCCGTGGCGTCGAGACGATGACCGGGCAGAACGTCGGCGCCGAAAAACCAGACCGGGCCGCGCGTGCGGCAGGCCTCGCGGCGACGACGCTGTTCGGTCTCCTCACAGTCGCGGGACTCGCCGCGTTCCTCGTCCCCGAACCCATCGTCTCCGTGTTCGTCGGTGCCGACCAAGCAAACGGCGCCACGGTCGTCGATATCGGTGCCACGTTCGTCCGGTACGTCGCGCTGACGTTCGGGTTCATGGGCATCATGCGGGCCTACACGGGCAGCTTCCGAGGCGCCGGGAAGACGCTCACGGCGGCTGCGATCTCCGTCGCGACGCTCGGCCTGGTCCGCTTCCCCATCGCCTGGCTCACCGCGGTGCCACTCGGGGAGTCGGGCATCTGGCTCTCCTTCGCCGTCTCGAACGTGGTTGGGGCGTGCCTCGCCTACGCGTGGTACCGCCGTGGCACCTGGCGGAAGAGCGATCTCACCGAGTCGAAGACCGGCGTTGGCGACCCCGGGACCGGAACGCTGGCGAACGGGAACTAACGCCGGCGAGCAGTCTGGACTGATTCAGTCTAAGTGATTTATTTCATATGTTACGTCTCATGTCCTTCAAAGTCGACAAAACCACGGTAAGTATACCGGATCTGTCTCACGAGAGCAGGCACACGAACCGATCGATGAAAACCAACAGACATACCTTTGATCCACTGTCATCCGCGCTCGTATGCGTCGGCTACTAACACTGATCGTCGTTACGGCGATGATAGTTCCGGCATTGACCGGACCGGTACAAGCCCAGGACGAGGACGCCTGTCTCGACCTGGCAGATCAGGAGGGCTACGGCAGTTCGACGGGCATCATCGGCCGGGGCGAGGAGGGCGGACTCGTCACGCTCCTCCAGTTGGACGACGAACAGGTCGCGACAGTGACGCTCGAGTGGTCCGGAGAGACAGACACCTTCGACGTCTACAAGGGGAACTACCAAGGTGACTACGAGACGTTCACCATCAGGCCGGTCACCCGGTTCAACGAGCGACACGAGTCGGACATCGAGAGCGACTTCGGCGGTGTCGGTGCATCGACCCACGAGATCACGAGCTACGACGGCGAGAGCACGGTGAAGTTCGAGATCTGGGGCGGCAGCCAGGACTACGAGTGTTTCCGACTGTCGCCCCCACAGAACGAACCACCGGCGGAGTACGAGATGACCGTCGAGCAGGGTGAGGCAGTCGTACAGACGCCAACGCCCACGCCGACGGCAACCCCGACCGAGACGCCCACCGAGACCGAGGGAGAGACCACCCAGGACACCGACGGCGATGGGGTGGTAGACGCCGAGGACTACGCGCCCCGAGACCCCGACGTCCAGGACGAGTCCGACCTTCGTGACGAGGAGTCACCACAGCAGGCGACGGGCCAATCCGGACCGGGTTTCGGGCTGCTCGCAGCACTCGTCGGTGTCGGCGCCACGGCACTCCTGGCCAGGCGCCGCACCTGACGGGACTCGACAACCGGTTTGGGACCGTCTGCTGGCCGTGCCCGCAGAACGTCGACCGCCCGCACTGAGTGCCGGGGACGCGAGCGAAGCGGTGACCGCGGCTCCGAGAAATCGCCCCGATCGACGCGCCGAAACCACGACAGGTTTTACGAACGGGGCCACAGCAGTCGAGCGAAATGGCAGCCGACGAGTCGCAGTTTCGGGACCGGCCGTTCGTCGAGCAGGTCGCCAGCGCCCTCGGATTCGACCGGCTCTCGCAGGCCCTGCCCGGCCCGGCACTCTATCCGCCCTCCCTGTTGCTGGCGGCGCTCCTGGTGTACGACTTCGGCGTCGTGAACACGATCTTCCACCTCACAATCGGCCCCCACATCTTCGTCACGACGCCCACCGCAGTCGCCTCGATCCCGGGGCTCGCCCTCGCCGTGCTTGGGATCCGCTACATGAGCGACGGGTACGCGAGCGCGCTGGAGCGACTCGACCTGACCGACCGCACGCCCGGAGACGACCTGAGTGCATTCGAACGGGCCGTCTCCCCGCGAGCGAAGGTCGCGGTCTACGCCGTCGGGGCGGTGCTCCTCACGGCCCACGTCCTGTTCTACATGGCGCCGATGCTCATCTCGGTCGTCGGCGTCCCGGGGCTGATCCACAGAATCGTGATCTGGAACGTCTACCTCCTGTTCGTCGTGGAGTTCGCCCTCCTGTATATCAGCGTCCACGTGTCCCTCCCGCGGCGCCTGCGAGCGGCCAACGTCGGCCTGTTCTACTACGATCCGGAGAACATGGGCGGCTTCGGACCGCTCGGGCAACTTCTCAAGCGCTCCTACTACCTTTATACGGCCGGGCTGCTCCTCTTTCTCGTCATCACGTTCGGGCCCGTGTATCTGCACTCGATCGGAGCGACGGCGGGCGCCGCGGCGGCGGGCGGTGGTGGGATCCCGGCGTCGACGACGGCCTTCTTCACGGTCGCCTGGGTGGTCGGCGTGCTCTCTATCGCTCACTCGATGCTGGCGATTCACCGGTTGATGGACGAGGAGAAGCAAGAACACATTGCGGCCCTCGAAGCGGAACTCCGGGACGCCATCGAGGAACCCTACGAGATCACGACCGCGGAGCGGGCAGACGAGGAGCGGCTGAACGACATCGAGCGCCGGCTGGACCAGGTCAGATCGACGCGGGTGTATCCCGCGAGCTTCACCATGTGGTCACAGATCGCCGTGAGCGTGCTCTTCCCGCAGGCTCTGCAGCTCGTGCTGCAGGCGACCGGGTAACCACCGACCGTCGCAGTACGTAACTCAGTTCGCCGCCGTCCCGGAGAGCAGGTCCACACTCCACGGCCCGCAGCCACGGAACGCTTATTATCGGCCAGAGACAAGGTCTTCGTCGAGGGTGGTACTTGTGTACACACCACGTGGAGGGCGTCGCGTTCGCCCGGACCGAGAGGAATCCAGACCGACGGCCAGCGAACGCCTCGGTACGGTCGAGCACTGTTCCTGTGGACTCGCAGGCCTCGTCACGGCGGTCGGCGCCGGTGTCCTGCTGTACCCGACGCTCGTTGCCCTGACCAGCCACCTGCACCTGCTGTCCTCGACGGCGCTCGTCGCTCTCCTCGTGGGCACGTGGGTCGCGTGCTGGCTGGGGTTCGAACTCGCCTGGGAGTGGCGTGCGAGACGACTGTCGACGGACGCCTGAGTACGAGCTCCAGGGTGGCCGTCGCCATCCTGATCGTCGGTCGTCACCGCCACTCGCTGCAGGCTGTCAGGCAGTATTCATATAGGATGCGATCGTACCGGGCTACATGGCCCTCTATGCCCTGGACGACCTCGACGACGCGCTCGACGCGACCCGCTCGTTTCTCACCCCCGTCGACAGGACGACCTGGGCGAAACTCGCCCTCGTGGCCCTCTTCGTGGGAGGAACGGGGACGAACGTCTTCTCGTGGTCATTCGGCGGAGGGGGTGGTAACGGCGGCCCGACGCCGGGTGCCGGCCCGCCGACAGTGGACCTCGGCCCGCAGATCTGGCTGCTGATCGCCGGCGTCGTCGGCGTGCTGGCCCTGCTGGGGCTTGGCTTCGTGCTCGTCGCGTCGATCATGGAGTTCGTCTTCGTCGAGTCCCTCCGGAACGAGACGGTGACGATCCGCCGGTACTGGAGCCGTCGATGGCGGCAGGGCCTGCGGCTGTTCGGCTTTCGGGTCGTCGTCGGCCTCCTCGTGCTCGCGAGCGTCGCGCTGTTGGCCGCCCCGTTCCTCCTGCCCTTCATCGGCATTCCGATCGGCGGCGGGGCGGCGATCGCGGCGTTCCTCGTCCTCATCCCCCTGTTCCTGGTGCTCGCGGTCGTCGTCGGTCTCGTCAACGGCTTCACGACGGTCTTCGTCGTCCCGGTCATGATCCTCGAGGACTGTGGCGTCCTCGCCGGGTGGCGGCGGCTCTGGCCCACGCTCACGGCCCACTGGAAGCAGTACCTCGCCTACGCCGTCGCCGGATTTTTCCTCTCGATCGTCGGCGGCGTGGTCGTTGGCATCGTGACCGCGATCGGTGCACTCGTCCTCCTGCTTCCCTTCGGGATCCTGTTCGTCCTCGGTGGCGCCACCTTCCTGTTCCTCTCGGAACTGGCCGGCATCGCGATCCTCGTCGTCGTGGGAATCGCCTACGCGCTCGCCGTGATCGCCGTCGCGGCGCTGGCCCAGGTCCCCGTCAAGAGCTACCTGCGGTACTACGCCCTGTTCGTGCTCGGCGACGTCGAGTCCGAGTTCGACCTCGTCACCGAGCAGCGCGCCCGAGTGCGCGGTGACGAGACCGGCAACGGTGCGAGCGAGGGTGCCTGAGCCCCATCCCCACCCGCGTCAGGTTTTGCGCGCACAACGGTTACCCGGTCGCGTCCCGACAGTCGGACCATGGTACGCAAGCTCGCGCTCGGGCTGGGACTGGCGGCGGGCGCCCTGGCTGCCGTCGGTGTGGCGAACCTCTACCAGCGCTCCGCCACCAAGTCGGTCCCCTACTCGGCCGTCGCGAGCATCGGCGACGCGGAACTCCGGCGCTACCCCGAGAGTGTCGTGGTCAAAACGGTCGCCCCGAGCCAGCGGGAGGCGTTCGGCCGACTGTTTCGGTACATCAGCGGTGCCAACCAGGCGCGCGAGGACGTGTCGATGACCGCGCCAGTCAAAGTCGACAGCGGCGGGACGGCCATCCCGATGACCACGCCCGTGGAACTGGCAAGGAGTGGCCGGTCGCTTCCCATGACGGCCCCGCTCGAGACCGACGAATCTGGAGAGGACGTTCGGATGGCGTTCTACCTCCCGCCGGCGTACGACGTGGCATCCGCACCGGTCCCGAGCGACGAGGACGTGCAACTCGAAGCCGTCCCGGCACGGACGCTCGCAGTCCGCCGGTTCTCCGGGCGGCCGACCGAGCGGCGGATCGAACGCGAACGGAAACGGCTCCTGGGAACGCTCGACGGTGCCGACGTCCCCGTCCGCGGTGAGCCGTTCTTCCTCGGCTACGACGCGCCGTGGACGCTTCCGTTTCTCCGGCGCAACGAGGTCGCAGTCGAGGTGGAAGCCACGGAGTGACCGAACGGCGCCCACCGCCGTCCGCGGACCGCCACGCCGTCAATTTTTCCGGCTCGGCCACGTTGAACGACCGTGGTCAGCCGATGAACGCCAGCGATTCCCCGGATCGAGTTGCCGTCGGCGCCCCTGCCGACGGCCACGTGCACGACCCCGCGGCCGACCGCCACAAGTCTGCCCGCGACGTCCAGTCCACCTATGCAGACGTCGCGGACCGCTTCGCCCGGTGGGCCTGGCTGGACCGTCTGTTCACCGGCCGGTTTCGCCGCCGGCAGTTTGGCGACGCCCGCGGTCGCGTCCTGGACGTGGCCTGTGGCACGGGCACCAACTTTCCGTACCTCCCGGGGACCGTCGACCTCGTGGGCATCGACCTCTCGCCGGCGATGCTGGCGAACGCCCGCGAAGAACTCGATCGTCTCGACCGCGAGGGATCGCTGTGCCGGATGGACGCGGCGTCACTCGCCTTCCCCGACGATAGTTTCGACACCGTGATCTCGGCGCTGTCCACGTGCACCTTCCCCGATCCCGTCGCCGCCCTCCGGGAGATGGCCCGGGTCTGTCGGCCCGACGGCCGGATTCTGCTACTGGAACACGGTCAGAGCGACGTCGGCCCGGTCGCGCGCGTCCTCGACTGGCGCGCCGAGGCCCACTACGAGCAGATGGGCTGTCGGTTGACCCAGGAGCCCATGGAACTGGTCGACGCGGCGGGACTCCCGGTCGTCGAGGCCCGGAGTGCCGTGCTGGGAATCGTGACTGCCATCGAAGCCATGCCGCCCGCGGGCCAGTGATCCCGCGAATCGGACCGAGCAGTGTCCATGGCCCACACAGTCAGACGGGGAATGCGCCGAGCATCCCGAGAACGGCCACGGCGACGCCGAGCAGGCCCAGGAGACCGACAAATCGAAGCGGTGCCCACCGATAGCCGAAGTACGAGAAAAAGCCCGCGAAGCCGAACCAGAACAGCCAGAGCGGGTCGTGACGCTGAAACGCCTGGAGGCCAAGGACAGCGAGAAAGCCCAGAAACCCCAGCGGCCAGTAGTCTTCGTTTTCGTCGTCCAGGTCCGGGAGTGTGGGCATCACGAAAGTGATTCGCGGGCTGTGGCCCTAAATCTAGATCGAGCAACCTGGTGTGTGGAGCGGGTCACTCCTCGCCCAGTGGGAGGGCACGTCGCGGACAGGTATTTGTCCGGTCGGCGAGTGGCATGGGGCAGTGATCGACAATCGCGAGGAACTGGCGCGCTCGACGCGTCACGAGCACGCCCTCCAGGCCGTCGCGGACGGCATCGCGGCGGCCCACCCGGCGCGCGTCGTCGAGCGCACCGTCTCCCTCGACGGGGACGCGCTGCAGATCGGCGACGAGACTTACGCCCTCGGGGCGGTCGACGACCTGATCGTTCTCGGGGGCGGCAACGCGGCCGGCCACGTCGCGGCTGCGCTCGAAGCGGAACTCGGCGAAACCATCGACGGCGGTCTCGTCGTCACCGACGACCCGGTCGAGACGGCACGAATCGAGGTCCAGGAGGGAACCCATCCCCTCCCGTCGGCAGCGAACGTCGCGGGCACGAGCCAACTCCTGGATCGCGCGGCAGCCACCGGTCCGGACGACCTCGTCCTCGTCGTCGTCACCGGCGGCGGGAGTGCGCTCCTGTGTGCGCCAGCCGAGGGCATCGCCCTCGAGGAGTACCAACAACTGACCGACGGCCTCCTGCGTAGCGGTGCGACGATCGACGAGATCAACGCCGTCCGCAAACACGTCTCCCAAATCAAGGGAGGGCAACTCGCTCGTAACCTCGCGCCCTCGCAGGCAGCGACGCTCGTCATCAGCGACGTCGTCGGCAACCGACTCGACACGGTCGCGAGCGGGCCGACGGTCCCCGACTCCTCGACGTACGCCGACGCCGCGGCGGTGTGCGACCGGTACGACTTCGCGCTCCCGGAGTCAGTCGAGCGCGTACTGCGTCGTGGCCGGGCCGGCGATCGGCCCGAGACCCCCGGCGATCCCGGGGCCTTCGACCACGTGAGCACGCACGTCCTCGCAGCGAATCGGACTGCCCTCGACGCAGCGGCGGCCACGCTCGGCGACGTTGGCTACGACGCCCGGATCCTCTCCTCGCGGATCGAAGGCGAGGCACGCGATGTCGGGACCGCTCACGTCGGCATCGCCGCAGAGTGCCTGGCGTCCGGGACGCCCTTCGAGCCGCCCGTCGCGCTCCTCTCCGGCGGCGAGACGACCGTCACCGTCGAAGGCGAGGGGCACGGCGGCCCGAACCAGGAGTTCGCCCTGGCCGGAGCGCTCGCACTCGACGGCGCCGACCTAGTCGTCGCCGCGGTCGACACCGACGGGATCGACGGGAACACGGACGCCGCAGGGGCGATCGTCGACGCCGACGCCGTCCCCGACGGCCGCCACAGCGACGCCCCTCGGGCCCTCGAGAACAACGACGCGTACGGGTATCTCGACGGCGTGGACCGGCTGCTCAGGACCGGGGCGACGGGCACCAACGTCAACGACCTGCGGGTCGTCCTCGTCGGCGGGCCCTGAGGCGGTCGGCCGTCGGGCCCACGTCGGTACGTGGCCATTCATTCGTAGGAAAGAATAAGGGCGAGCGGCCCGAATCACCGGGTATGCCACCCCAGGGACGGGACACGGAGTTTACGCTCTCGGACGTCACCGACGTGTTCGAGTCGCGTGACGACTACGCGGAGCCACTCACCGCCAGCGAGATCGCCGACGAGCTGGGCTGTTCGCGCCGCACCGCACTCAACAAGCTCCACGACCTCCAGGATGACACCGACGTCACCAGCAAGAAGGTCGGCGGCCGGAGCCGCGTCTGGTGGATCCCGATCAACATCTGAGCACTACGGCGCGGGCTATCAGTCCGTTTCGTCCGACGCAATCTCGTCGAGTCCCCACTCGGCAGCGCGTCGCTCCGCTTCCTCGCGGGCGCGCTCCCTGATGGCCGCGATCTTCGCCTCGTCGTCGAGAAAGGCCTCCACCGCCCCCGGTTCGTCACGGCCGGGGGCCGCCTCGGTTGCCCGCGCCGCTCGTTCAGGCGCGGCTGCACGCGTGCGCTCGGCCAGCTCGGGATCGCCAGCCAGCCGCTCGGCGGGCATGCCCGGCGGCACGCGGAGGTCCGCGGCCTCGTGGACCGTGGCCAGGGCGTCGGTCGCGAGTTCGAACAGTTCGATCCGGTAGGGCCCCGCGACGGCGAGGTCGGCCAGCGCGGCGGGTCCGCCGACGTCGGTGCCGGTGTGGTAGGCCACGATCGGGACGCCCCCGTCGAACGTCAGGACGCCGACGCCGTCCGCCGAGAGAAGCAGCGCGTCCTGGGACTCCAGGCGCGCGTAGCCGGTGAGTTCGGCGTCGAGGGCGTTCGACAGCGGCGTCGCGAGGTCTTCGACGACGCGCTGGCGCTGCAGGCGACCGCGGGGAAGTTTCATGGCTCCTCGGGGACGACCGCGCTCCGGAAGCGATCGGCCACGGCGCCGCTGTCGCCCGCCGCGACGTCGATGCCGGCCGCCGCCTCACGGAACGCGTCGGCCGCGGGCGAGTCCGGCGCGTACGCGAGCAGCGGTTCGCCGGCCCGCCGGGCGGCCCGCGCGGCGTCGCTCTCCGGGACCGTCGCCAGCGTCGGGCCCTCGAAGTACCGGGCGGCCTTCTCGGCGATTGCATCGATCGCCTCGTCGTCGCGCACCCGGTTGAAGACGGTCCCGGCGACGCCGGTGTCGTAGGTCGTCGCGTACTCCTGGACCTTGAGGCCGTCCGACAGCGAGGGGATCGTCGGCTGGAGGACGACCACGACGCGATCGGCGAGGACGATCGGCAGGACGGCCGCGCGCGACCCCAGCGCGGCCGCGGAGTCGAGCAGGATGACGTCCGTGTCCGCGGCGAGGCGCGCGACGACGTCCCTGAGCCTGGTGGGGTCGGCGTCGCGAAAGCCCGCGAGCGACGTCCCGCAGGGCACGACCTGCATCCCGAAGCGCTCGTAGACTGCGTCCTCGACCGGTGTTCCACCGGCGAGGACGTCGTGGAGCGTCGTCTCGACGTCGGCGAGGTCAGCGTGAAAGAGCAGGTTCGCCATGCCCGTATCCGCGTCCACGACGGTCACGTCGTAGTCGTCCGCGAGGGCCATTCCGAGCGCGAGCGTACTCGTCGTCTTCCCCGTCCCCCCCTTGCCGCTCGCGACGGCGAACACCTCGACCATCGAGCGGTGGTGCTTCGGCGTCACGTAAAAAAGCTCGCATGGCGATCGGCCGACACGAACGCCTCAACCGTCGCCGAGGCCGAGCGGGCCGAGGTCGACGTGTTCCCGAAGCAGGTCGGCAGCCGCGTCTGCGGGATCGCGCCGGGACGCGTCCCTGCTCGGGGCGTCCAGGCCCGCGGCCTCGAAGACGGTCTCACAGAACGCCCGCCGGGGCGCCTCGTTCTCGAAGAGGCCGTGGAGGTAGGTACCGAGCACATGGTCGGTGGCCGCGCCACTCCCCGCGAACGGTCGCACGACCTCGCCCACGACGCGCGTCTGGCCCATGTGGATCTCGTAGCCGGAAACAGGTCCGGACGCGCCAGCGAGCGGGCCGAGGTCACGGAGCCGTCGCTCGACGGGTTCGACGGTCTTCGACTCGGCGAACGCGGTCTCGACCGGCAAGCGCCCGATCCCCTCGACCGTCTCGACGTCCGTCGTCGACTCCACGTCGGCGTCCGTGATGCGCTCACCGAGAAGCTGGTAGCCACCGCACAGCCCCACGATCGGGCCGTCGAACTCCCGGATCTGGTCGGCCATGCCGGCCTCCCGCAGCGCGAGGAGGTCGTCGACGGTGTTCTTGGTCCCCGGGAGGACGAGGGCGTCCGGCCCACCGCCGTCGCGGACGTTCCCCGCCGCCTCCAGGTCGGTGGACAGTGGAAGGTAGGCGACTCTGACGCCCGGTTCGCGCGCCAGCGGTTCGAGGTCGGTGACGTTCGAGATCCGGGGGAGCCTGGGGACGCCGACCGTGACGCTTCGACCGTCGGGGATCCCGTCGTCGGTCCCGCGGATCGCCGTCTCGCCGGCGTCCGGCAGGTCGACGCTGTCCTCCGCAGGCAGGCCCGGATCGTCGTGCGGGAGGACGCCGAGGACCGGCACGCCGGTACGCGACTCGAGGTCGTCGAGCGCGGGCTGGAGTATCGACTCGTCGCCGCAGAACTTCGTGATGACGACGCCCGCGACCCGCTCGCGGAGGTCGTCTGGCAGCAGTTCGAGCGTCCCCACCACGCTGGCGAAGGCGCCCCCGCGTTCGATGTCCGCGACGAGGCAGATCCGCGCGTCGGCAAAGCGCGCCGTCTCGACGTTCGCCAGGTCTCGCTCCCGGAGGTTCGGCTCGGCGATGGATCCCGCGCCCTCGGCGACGATCACGTCCACTTCCCTGGCAAGTCGCTCGTGGGAGGCGCGCGCCGCGGCGAGTGCACCATCCCAGTGGTCGTCGTAGTAGGTCCCCGCCGAAAAGTGGCCGACGGCCTCGCCGTGGACGACGACCTGGGACTCGCCCTCGCCGCGGGGCTTCAGCAGCACGGGATTGTGATCGACGCGCGGCCTGACACGGGCCGCGCGGGCCTGGACGTACTGCGAGACGCCGATCTCCCCGAAAGCCGGGCCGTCCTCGGGGCCAACGCGGGGGACCGCGCGCGCGTTGTTGCTCATGTTCTGGGCCTTGAACGGCGCGACGCGCACGCCGCGATCGGCGAGCAGGCGACACAGGCCGGCTGCGACAGTGCTCTTGCCGACGTGGCTCGCGGTCCCGGCGACGAGGACGGTGGTAGTCACGCGCTCAGTACTCAGTCCCCTTCCGGGCCCCCTGGCCGTGCTCCATCGGGTGGCGATGCTTGCGGACCTCCGAGATCAGGTCGGCGTGTCCCTCGAGATAGTCGGGCGACGCGTGGCCGCCCGTCAGAACGAGTTCCAGGTCGTCGGGTTTGGCCTCGACGAGCGCGACCACGTCCTCAGGGTCGACCAGCCCGCGGTTGGCAGCGTAGAGGATCTCGTCGACGATCAGCAGGTGGACCCCATCGTCCGGAGTGCCGTCGAGCGCCAGGGGCTCGTCGAGCGGTGCGTCCGCGGCGGCCTCGACGAGTTCGCGGGCGCGGGAGAGACCGCCCCGTGCCCGCGCGGCGTGCTCGTCGTCGTCCGACCCGTCGTGGAAGCCGTGCCAGCCGTAGTGACCGCTGTTCTCGTAGGTGAACCCCGGGAGCGCCGCGATGGCGTTGTACTCGCCCCGCACGTCCTCGACGGTCCCGGTGCCGCCCTTCATGAGCTGGAGGAGGTGGACGCGGTAGCCGTGGCCGGCCGCACGGAGTCCCATGCCGAGCGCCGCCGTGGTCTTGCCTTTGCCGTCGCCCCACCAGACCTGCACGAGGCCGAACTCGTCGGGCGCCGATGGCTCGATACGCCGAGCGGCCAGAGCACCGCGGTCCGTCTCCTCAGCCGTGGACGGGGCGTCGCCAGGAGGGGAATCGTCCGTCACAGTTGGCCCTCCCCGGCCCGGACGACGAGGATGGAGAGGTCCGAGAAGTCGGTGTCTTCCGGGCCGTCGCCGCCCGCGTCCGCGGCCAGGGCGCCGAGCGTCGTCTCGGTGACCGACTCGTCGTCGTGGGTCAGCCGTTCGAGGACGAGTGCGGCCAGGTCCCGATCGGCGCCTCGATCGGCGAGGTGGGCGGCGACGTCCGCCGGCATCCAGTCGAAGGGCCGTGGAATGGCGATCAGGTGGCGCTCCCCGGCGGCGCCAACCAGGCGGTCGAGAGCGTGATCGATGGCGCCCCGGCGGTGCAGCGAGACGACGGTCGACCGCTCGATCGGCGTCCGGGCTCTGCTGGCGGCGACCTGTACCGATGAGATGCCGGGAATTACTCGCACCGGCCGGTCGAGGGCGGCCTCGACCCGGCCGAGGAACTGGTAGCCAGAGACGTTCGGGTCGCCCATCAGGACGGCGACCCCGGCGTCGCCGTCGTCGACGCGGTCACCGAAGGCCGAGAGCGTGGCCGCCTCGTCCTCGTACCCGCAGGTGAGGAAGGTCGCGTCGGTGGCGTCCCGAACGACGTCGACGACCGTCTCGAACCCGACCACGACGTCGGCCGCCGCGAGGCGGTCCGCGGCGCGGCCGGTCAGGAAGGCCGGGTTCCCTGGGCCGACGCCGACTGCGTGCACGACCTCGCTCTCCGTCCGCGCCTCTGGCGCGGCCATCGCCGCGGCCGCTGGATCCGTCTCAGCGTCGGCCACGGGCGACCCCCTCCTCCCGTTCGTCCGTAGTCCACGTGGGCTGTCGCATGCTGTGCAATCCTGCTTGGAGTAGGTAAATAGTTGTTGTACTACGGGATCCGGTCGGCGGACGCGTCACGGCCGGAACTGGGACGTCTCCCGGCGGGTCACCGTACCGTACTCGGCGTCGGCCACCGCGTCCGGGAGGTCGCCGTCGGGATACCGCGACCGGAGACTTGCCAGGACGGCATCGCGGACGCAGGCCCGCGTCGCCGCGCCGACCGGCGTCCCGCTCCCCGCGAAGGGGGCGGACTCGCCGGTGGGGTCGGTGCCGACCGCGACCGCGTCCGAAGTCGTCCCCGTGAACCCGGTCGCACCCGCCAACGTGGCCGTCTTCGCCTCGACGGCCGTCGCGAGTAGCGTCGCCAGCGTCCCGTCTGAGAGTGCGCGGTCCGTCCCGACCAGGAGGTTGACCGTTCCCGGCGGCGGAGCCTGGTCGTCGTCCGGCCGAGATGTGCCGGTGGCCGCGTCGTCCATCGAGGCACGGTCGAGGGGGAGCGTCGCCGGATTCGACAGGCCGGCCGTCGCGACGACGGTGACGCCGTCGGCCCGAGCACCGCGTGCGTGGGTGACGTCGAGCCCGGTCAGGAGTGCCGGACCGGCCCCCTCGAAGCCCGCCCGTCGTCGCCGCTCCTCGACGTATGCGGCCAGGTCAGTTCGCTCGAAGCCCTCGGGCACGGAAACGTTGATGGCCGCAGCCGCGGTCGCGTACCCGCCGTCCCACCCCGTCGCGAGCCACCGTGCCCGGGGGTGGGACAGTCGACAGACCCCCTCGCGAACGTCCGCCTCAAACATCGAGGGCGTCGAGCAACAGGTCGTTCTCGTACTCCCGGCGAACGGCGACGCGGAGGTGGCTGTCGAGTCCTCGGAACGTACGGGCGTCGCGGACGGCGATCGAGGCGGCCCTTGCCTCATCGATGGCGTCGTCGACGGCCTGGCTGCTGCCCGCGTCGAGCAACAGGTACGGGGCCACCGACGGCGTCACGTCGAAGCGAGTCGCGAGACGGTCGCACATCCGCTCGCGCTCGGTCGCCACCCGCTCGCGCGTGGCTTCGACGAACGCCTCGTCTTCGAGACAGTGGGCACCGACGGCCGCGGCAGGGGCGCTCAGTCCCCAGGTCGGCCGCGCGGCCTGGAGGCGCGCACAGAGGGAGTCGGTCGCGACGGCAAAGCCCATCCGCAGCCCCGGCAGTCCGAAAATTTTCGTCAGCGACCGGGCCACGATCACGCCGGGTTCGCCAGCGAGGGAGTCGAGGGTCGTGAAATCGAGGAAGGCCTCGTCGACGAGTAGCACGGTGTTCGTCTCGCGACAGCGGGCGGCGTAGTCCCGCAGCGCGGCGGGGTCGTATGCTCGGCCGGTCGGATTGTTCGGCTGGCAGACAACGGCCAGCGCGTACGGGTCCGGGTCAGTCTCGAGGACGTCGGTCGCGGGGACGAACTCCGGCCGACCGCCCTGAAGGCTGACTTCGCGGGCGTACTCTCCGAAACTCGGGGCCGGGAGGAGCACGGCGTCGTCCGCGGAGACGGTGGTGGCGACGGCCAGTCGGATGGCACCCATGCCGCCGGCGGTCGGGACGACAGCCGTCCCTTCGCAGCCGACGTACTCGGCGGCCCGGGCCCGGTACTCACAGTAGTCGTCGGCCGGGTACGACCGCGCGGCCGCGAGCGACGACTCGTAGACCCGGGCGGTCCCATCGGGACAGTTCGGATTCGCGTTCGCGCTGAAATCGAGGAGCCACGGCACGGCTGCGCCGCCGTGGGGGACGCGGCCGTCCACGAGGTCCCCGGAGTCGGTGCCCGGGCCAGCCCCGCCTCCCTCGCAGAGGTCGTCGACCGCGTCCGGATCCATTGTCCCGAGAAACGCGTCCGGGGCGCCGATAACACTTTTGTCACGGCGTGGACCGGTTCGCGGCCACCAGCCACTCGGCGCGGTGCAGGTCCCTGGGTCGATTGACGTTCGCGGCGGCGCGACGATCCCGCGTTAGCCGGAGCGCGTCGCTGCCCTCGCCAACGACGTTGAGACCGGCGGGACGCACCAGGATGCTCCCGTGCCGGACCGTCACGTCGACCGAGAACCCGAGTGCCCTGACACGACCGACGGGGACGGCGAGGGTGAGCGAGCCGCCGTGGTGGTCGGCCAGCAGCGCGTCCACGACCGGACCGTCGAGGAGCGGAAGGTCGGCTGCCACGGTCAGGACGGGCCGTGAAATCCGGTCGTCCGCGAGGGCAGCCTGGAGATCAGCAACGTACCCCTCGCCGGCGGTCTCGATAGTCGGGTGCTCGAGGTGAGATGCTGTTTCCGGGGCGTGTGGAGACGTAACGGCGTAGATACGTTCGAGGGAACTTGCCGCGAGTGCGTCCTCGACGCGCCTCATCATCGGGATGCCGCCGACGGGCCGGAGGGGTTTCTCGCCGTCGCCCAGCCGTGAGCCGCGGCCGCCGCACATCAGGAGAGCGTCCACGCGATCACCCCCGCGTGCAGTGCCGCGAGCCTGGCGAGTTCGTTCGTCGCTCCGAATACGTCGCCCGTGACGCCACCGATGCGTGCGCGCGCCCACCAGCGAATCCCGAGCGCGACGGCCAGCGTGGTCGCCAGGCTCACCGCGCCGGCCACGGTCGGCCAGGCCAGGACGACCGCGGGGGCCGCGAGGGCGCCGGCACCGACCAGGTGACGCGGGCGCGCCCCTGTCAGTGACGAGCCGAGGCCCTCGTGGGCAGCCCGCCCCAGGACGGACAGGGCCACCATGGACAGCTTCGCACCCACCTCGCTCGCGACGACCAGTCCGAGTGCGGCCCGAATCGGGAGCCCAGCGAGTGCGACGCCTGCGAGGGCCAGCCCGGCGACGTCGACGGCGACCGCGACCGTGCCACCGACTCCGAGGGACGAGTCGCCCATCACGTCCCGACGGTGGTCGGGTTCACCGTGGACGGCGGCCGCGTCGCCGAGGTCGGCCAGGCCGTCGAGGTGCGTGATGCCCGAGACCGCCACGAGCGAGACGACGTATGCGAGACCGAGCGTGACCGTGGGCAGCGGAAGGACGAACGGGATCGCCACGAGCCCACCGACGACGTACCCGGCGAGGATCATCGCGGCCGGAGCCTCGCCGAGCGCCAGCCACGCCTCCTCGGTCCGACCAATCGGCAAACGCGTCAGGAACCCGAGTGCTCCGCGGACGGCCGTCAGTACCACGCGACCACCCCCGCGAGGGTATAGGCCGTCAGGCCGGCGAGGGCGACGCGACCGAGCGCCCGTCGCACATGCACGGCCGCGGGACGCGCCCCGTCGGCGTGTAAGACGTACTCGCCGGGCTTCTCCAGGCGAACGTCGAGGCCGGCGGCCAACACGCCCATCGGCCACCCGGAGTTCGGGGAAGGGACGTCAGTTGCCCACTCACGTGCCCGCACCAGCGCTCCCGGTGCGAGGAGCCACGCTGCGAGCAGGAGCGCAGTCAGCCGCGCGGGCACCCACATGGCGACGTCGTCGGCCGTCGCCGCTCCGAATCCCAGGGGTCTGTGCGGATAGCCGACCATCGAATCCATCGTGTTGACCGCCTTGAGCCAGACCGCACACGCACACGCGAGGGCGAGCGCCCAGGTCGATTGCAAGCCCACCGCCCCAGCAAACGCCGCTCCGGCCGTAAATGCCGTTAAGGGGGCGACCAGGCCGTCTGCCAGGTTCTCGGCCAGGCTCTCGAGTGCGGCGCTCCGGACCCCGGCCGCATCGAGGCCAGACGTCTCCCGACCGGCGAGTGCGCGGAGTTGCGACCGTGCAGCCGGCAGATCCGACGTCGCGAGGCGGTCGACACGGTTGACCGCGGTGAGCAGTGCGCGCAAACTCGTCGTCAGGAACAGCAGGACGGCCCCGGTCGCGAGACCCACTCGCCAGTCAACACTGCCGAGAAGTCCCACCCCGATGCCCGCGACCCCGGCAGCCGTGACGGGAAGGAAGAGCCCGAGGACGACTCCCACCGCCCGTGGTCGCCCCCAGTCGCGGTCGAGAGCGCCGACGACCCGGCCGAACCACGCCACCGGATGCAGACGGTCGGGCGGTTCCCCCACGGCGACGTCCAGCAGGAGCGCGCCGGCGACTGCCCCGGACGCGAGGGTCACAGTCCAGCCTCCAGTTTCGCCGGCACCGCCGTCAGCGGCGTCTCGGAAGTGAGAATCACGGTCACGCCGGCCGTCCGGCCACCCCCGTCGGTTCGGGGATCGTCCCCAACGTGAATCAACGAGTCGACATCAGTCCCAAGGGCGGCTGCAGCCCGCGTAAACGCGCGATCGTGTGGCTTGCGCCAGCCACAGTCGACGCTCGTCACGACGTGGTCGACCGCCCCGGCCAGGTCGGCCTGCGCCAGGGTCCGTTCGACGAGTCCGGGCACGCTACAGTTCGAGAGCACGCCGACGGGCTCCTCGCGGGCGGCAGCGCGGAGTGCTGGCCGGGCACCATCGACGACCGTGACCGGTCCGTCGAAGGCCGCGAAAAGCGCGTCGTGGATGGTGTCGGCGTCAGCCTCGACGTCCCGACTGGCAAGCGCCGCCTGCGTGTGCTCGACCAGCGAGAGTTCCGCGAGGGGTTCGACCTCGACGTGGCTCGATCGATACGCAGTCTCCCAGTCGTCCGGGACCGATATAGACCGCGCTCGGAGGGCGTCCGCGACCGCGACCCACGGCTCGGCGGGTCGCTGCGCGTCGACCAGCGTGCCGAAGCAGTCGAACGAGACGGCCACGGGCCGCCAAACACGCCAGTTACACTTGAACGGCGCGATGTGGGAGACGGGTCCAAGGGAAGGTGGTAGCGCGCACCCGCGACCGCGTGCCGACCCGTGCGGGTACGGTGGATTGCGTGGGCGTGCCCGCCGCGTTCAGCGAACCCACCGCGTCCGGCGCACGTCGAAACTGCCACACACCGGACACGAGTGATGCTGAACGGGAAGCGGGGACTCGCAGGCCAGGCACACGTACGGACGGTGCCCATCCTCGCGCTCCGTCAATCCGGACACCTGCTTCGCCCTGTCCAGGACACCCATTGCAACCACAAGCCCATCCTAGTGCTACGATGCTAAAAAGGGAGATGATCTTTTAGGCCATTTTTTGGCGGCGCCGTCTGTCGATTTCGGCGTTGGTGTTCGACGCGTTACAGGTGGCCACACCGGATGGGCCGCGAGTTCCCGTGACGAAGGTAATCAAGCTGCGTTCACAGCACTGCGACCGCTGCAGTCGAGGGCGGTCGCCGTCCACCGTCGAATTACTCAGCACGATGTGAGTGACATGAGATATTGGTAAGAATAGCTAGATACATTGTATACAAATACGTTTGGTGTCGCCCAGAACGGCCATCCGGGTCCGCGTCACCGGCCACCACGGTCCCAACCGTCGCGGATCTACGCCGCCGGTTCTCACTCGCAATCCTATCCGAAGGATAACAATATTTGGGTCGCGGTTCGGCCCAGACCCGTCCACGCGCCTCAGACAGAATTATAACCCACGAAGGTATGGATATACTTCCTTAGTAGGAACCAGGTTGGGATCTATTAAATACAACCTATATTCGGAATAGAGAGCGTTAGAATGGATCTTGGGGCGACATATGTAATTACTTTCGTGGGTAATTTTAAATCGACTATCGAGTCTATCCACCCACTTCTGAAACCAGTGGATGAAAGCCATGTATCGAACCGTGTGATGCCAAATGGAACGATACCCCTCGGATATCAGACTGTATTTGCAGTCGACCTTCGGGACGTGCTCTCCTTCGCGCACACGAGGAGGGAGCGTCAGTTGCAGTTTGCGACCGGGTTAGTCGTGGAGGGAGCACCAGAGGCGCGTATAGACAAAGCCCTCGGGGGCGAGAATCGAACCCGTCTCCATCAGTACTGCACGGACCGACAGAGCACGTCCGGCCGGCTCCCCCCGGTAGAGATGTCGATTGCAGGGTTGCTACGAGTCGTCTATCCACCGCCGAGTCCACTCGGGACCCCAGCTCGACTGTTGCCAAGAGAGACCCTGTCTTGTGGGCACTGCCACCAGACCTTCACCGTGGAGTTGCAAGATCACTCCGCCCGCGGATCGGACCGGGGCCCCGCAGCAGGGGCACATCGTTATTGTCCGAACTGCGTGGGAGCCGCCACGACGAATCGTGGTCGTCCATCAGACGGCTTCCTGGCACCACCCCACACATCCGTCAAGACCAACAGACTTGCCATCGGTAATAGGTGACCGTTCGGAAACGGTCCCAGCCTGGACGCCGTTGCTGCGACACGGGCCCGTCCGGAACAGGAGCCCACGTGCTCGAATCGCCCCAGGAGGCTGATCAATTGCGCTCCTCGTTCGCGAGAAAAATTCGGGGCCTCGTCGCTTTGCCATACCTGAACTCCCACGGTGCTCGAGTCCGGGAGTCCGCCTTCCCGATGCAACCGGGTCGAAACGATCCCGCCATACTTCCTCTTCACCTACGCGTGCGTGCGGCTCGTGTCCAAATCGTGTCGGCTCGACCTGCGTTGCGCTGACAATCTCACCCAGTTCGACGGTTCGCGAAAGCGCAATCAGCCTCCCCGTTGTAACCGCCGGCAGATGGTCTCGATCGCTCCGCTCACGAGCGTGCACGGTCCGATCTCAAATCGGCTCTGAATCGTTCGGTGAGCAAGTCCGCCCTCCCCGATTTGAACGGGGGACAAGTCGATCTACAGTCGACTGCTCTACCAGTCTGAGCTAAGGGCGGGCACCTGATGGTTGGTGACCTGTGAGACTTAACGATTGTCATTCACCGAGTCGCAGTCACCCGAAAACACCCGTGACTTCCGGACCGCCACCCTTGTCGAAACGCTCATGCCCGCCCGCGCGGAGGTGGAAAATAGCGATTGGGCCACGAGCGAGGCCACGAGGTGTCACGACCCCCCCCCAAAACCGGCGTAAACGCGAGGTAAGGCCGCCCTACCGGCCATCCTCCGCGAGTGTCTTACATTCAGGGAAATCTTTATTATCCCCCACTCTGTGGTAAGGTGTGCGTAAGACGATCGTCTTACACGGCATCTGCCGGGCGGGATGACACTGCCGTCCTGCGGTTTCGCGTGTAAGACTGCAAGGCGGGGCGACCCCCTGCCGCACGTCTTACCCAAAGGGGAACATAACAATGGAGCGTGTGACACTACGGATTCCGAAGCAGCAGATCGAAGAGGTCGAGCAAATCGTCGAGACGGGCGAATTCCCGAACCGGAGCGAGGCTATCCGGTCGGCCGTCCGCGAGATGCTGGCCGAGCAAGAGACCGGTCGGGAGCGCCCGTCCGAAAAACGCGAGCAGCGCAAAAATCGTAGCTGGGCGAGGGTCTAACGATGCAGGACATCGTCAACGAGGCCCTCGAACGCGACGAGCAGGAACAGAAACAGATGGACGAGAAGGGCGCCGAAGGGTTCGGCGACCCGCGGATCGTCATCGTTGGTGCGGGCGGAGCGGGCAACAACACGGTCAACCGCCTGTACAACATCGGCGTCGATGGCGCGGAGACGATTGCCATTAACACCGACAAGCAGCACCTCAAGATGATCGAGGCCGACACGAAGATCCTGGTCGGCAAGTCCCTGACCAACGGCCTCGGCGCGGGTGGCGACCCCTCGATGGGCGAGCGCGCGACCGAGATGGCCCAGGGCACGATCAAGGAAGTGCTGGGCGACGCCGACCTCGTCTTCGTGACGGCCGGCATGGGCGGCGGGACCGGCACGGGCGCCGCGCCCGTCGTCTCCAAGATCGCCAAGGACCAAGGCGCCATCGTGGTCGGCATGGTCTCGACGCCGTTCAACGTCGAGCGCGCCCGCACGGTCAAGGCCGAGGAGGGCCTCGAGCGCCTCCGCGACGAGGCCGACTCGATCATCGTGCTGGACAACAACCGCCTGCTCGACTACGTCCCGAACCTGCCCATCGGGAAGGCCTTCTCCGTGATGGACCAGATCATCGCGGAGACGGTCAAGGGAATAAGCGAGACCATCACGCAGCCGTCGCTGATCAACCTGGACTACGCGGACATGACTTCGATCATGAACCAGGGCGGCGTCGCGGTGATGCTCGTCGGCGAGACCCAGGACAAGAACAAGACCGAGGAAGTGGTGAAAGACGCGATGAACCACCCACTGCTGGACGTGGACTACCGCGGCGCCAGCGGTGGCCTGGTCCACATCACCGGTGGGCCTGACCTCACCCTCGACGAGGCAGAGGGCATCGCGAGCAACATCACCGACCGCCTCGAGGCCAACGCCAACGTGATCTGGGGCGCCCGGATCCAGGAGGAGTACAAGGGCAAGGTCCGCGTCATGGCCATCATGACCGGCGTCCAGAGCGCCCAGGTCCTGGGTCCGACGACCCAGAAGCAGGCCAACAAGTCCCGCCAGGCCATCGAGAGCCCGGAGGGCGGCGTCAGCGACGAGACCTTCGACGCGGCGAACAACTTCGAGAACGACTCCTCGCGTGAATTCGGCCACACCGACGGTGGCCGCGACGGCGTCGAGAAGAACAACGGCCTCGACGTCATCCGCACTGACTGAGGACCGGTCGCTTCCACCGTACCTCGCCTTTTTCGCGACGCGTCCCGCCGAGCGACGGCTCGTGGGCGTCCGCCGGCACGGGGACCGAGGGATTGATTCGGCCAGCCACCCAACGTGCCATCATGTCGGGTAACAGGCCCCGGGTCGGGGTCCGCGCGGCGACGCGGGGGCTCGCCGCGCTCGCGGTACTCCTGACGACCGTCGGATCGGTCCTGGCCCACAGCGGCCACGTCGCCCACGATGGTGCGAACGGTGGCGGTGGGGTCCTGCTGCCCGCGGCCGTGCTCGGGGGCGGGGTCCTCGTCGTCGGGACGAGCGTGGTCCTCGAGCGTCGCGGTGAGATCGGCGGCCGCCTCCGTGACCTGGGGACGCTCCTGGGTATCGTCGGCGTGCTCGCCGGACTCACGCTCGTGCTCGTCTGATCACAGGGCTTCGAGCAGACTGCAGGTCCGGCAGACGTCCCGCGCGGTCGCGGCGCCACACACCCCACATTCGCCCAGGTCGCCGTCCACGTCGCGGCGGTACTCGCTGGCTGCGAGCCCCGCGAGTTCCTCGTAGCCGGCCACGATCGAGTGGCGCGTCCCCGGG
>Ga0207756_100208_pt1 | contig 30881 bp, 25 predicted proteins | sample A23M1SouthBayCA_FD_187748 | JGI IMG/M metagenome (GOLD analysis project Ga0207756, IMG submission 187748) | Aerobic enrichment media microbial communities from Eden Landing Ponds, California, USA - A23 M1 (3) (SPAdes) | ecosystem: Environmental > Aquatic > Marine > Unclassified | place...
CCGCCACGGCTTCCGCGAGGTCGGCACGCCCGCCGTCGAGTCCGTCGACATGTACGTCGACAAGAGCGGCGAGGAGATCGTCGAGGAACTCTACGCCTTCGAGGATCGCGGCGGCCGCGAGGTCGCGCTCACCCCCGAACTGACGCCGACTGTCGCCCGGATGGTCGTCGCCAAGCAGCAGGAACTCAGCAAGCCAATCAAGTGGGTCTCGACGCGCCCCTTCTGGCGCTACGAGGAGCCCCAGCAGGGCCGCTTCCGGGAGTTCTACCAGACGAACGTCGACTGCTTCGGGAGCTCCGACCCCGCTGCCGACGCCGAGATCCTCGCCGTCGCCGCCGAGTCGCTAACCGACCTCGGACTGACGGACGAGGACTTCGACTTCCGCGTCTCCCACCGGGACATCCTCGGCGGGCTCCTCGAGTCGATGGAGGCCGACGTCGACGTCCCTGCTGCAATTCGGGCCGTCGACAAGCGTGCCAAGGTCGAGCCCGACGAGTACGACCGCCTCCTCCGCGAAGCGGGCCTCTCCGGCGCCCAGATCGCGGACTTCGACGACCTGCTGGACACCCCCGAGGAGGATCTGGATGACCTCGTCGACTACGCGGAGACGGACCGCGTCGCGGACGCCGTGGCGAACCTCCGCAACGTCCTCGACGCCGCGGCGGACGTCGGCGCGCGCGAGTACTGCACGCTCTCGCTGACGACCGCTCGCGGACTGGACTACTACACCGGCGTCGTCTTCGAGTGCTTCGACTCGACCGGCGAGGTCTCGCGGTCGGTCTTCGGCGGCGGGCGCTACGACGACCTCATTGAAGGCTTCGGCGGGCAGCCCACGCCCGCGGTCGGGTTCGCGCCCGGGCACGCGACGCTCGGGCTCCTCTGCAAGCGCGCGGGCGTCTGGCCCGAGGAGGCCATCGAGACCGACTACTACGTCCTCCAGGTGGGCGACACCCGACCCGTGGCAGCGAGCATCGCGAGCGACCTCCGGGAGCGGGGCCACGTCGTCGAGACGGACGTCTCCGGACGGAGCTTCGGTGCGCAACTGGACTACGCGGACTCCGTTGGCGCCGAGACGGTCGTCATCGTCGGCGAGCAGGATCTGGCGAACGACGAGGTGACGGTCAAGGACATGGATTCGGGCGACCAGGTCCAGGTGCCAGTCGACTCGTTCCCCGGCGACGCCGACCGGCCGACCTACGACGACCTGGTTTGAGGGAGACGGAAACCTTCACTTTCTCGCCGGGCCACGGTCCTGTGATGCCCTCCAGGCCCTGCCGGACCCCGAGGTGGTCGTCGTGAGGACGGACCCGCTCGGACGCGGTTGGCGCCCGCCGGCCTTCGGCGTCCGACAGCGCGCCGGGCTAGCGCTCCTCCTCGGCTTCATGCTCATCTTTGCTCCGTTCTGGGTCGGCCCGGTGGCGGGCGCGCTCGCGCCACAGGACACCTACCGTTACGAGACCGTCCCGGTGGAGGCCTCTAACGGCACCCTCGTCGTCGAGGGCGCGACGCGGGGGCTCTACACCCACGGCATCCACGGCGTCGACTGCTACGTGGAGGGCGACGCCGCCTGCCAGTACGCCCACGCCCTCCGGGCCGACGCCGTGGTCGTCCCGGACCAGTACTTCCAGGACTCCTTGGGCTACCTCCACCTGGACCGACTCTACGACCCCACGACCTCGGAAACCGACGAGGGGACGCGCCTCTCCCTCGAACCCGTCTCGGGGGCCACCGCCCTCGCGACCATTTCGCAGGACGTCGGTGGCATGCCGTCGGCGACCGCCAGCGCGGTCGAGACAGGCGAGGCGACGACCACCCAGCGCCTCACCGGCGAGGGCTTCGTCTTCGACACTCAGGGGGGATACGTTCTCCTGACGCTCGTGGAGCGCCAGCACGCCAGCGGCGCTGTCCCACTCCCCCCGCAGGTGCTTTTTGAGTTCGTGGGGGTCGTCGCCGGTCTCGGATTCCTGCGGGTTGGCTGGCGGGACTACGACCGCTGGCGGACGGATGGCGAGAGTTAATAAACCACGCTCTCAGTGCCGGCTCATCGGGGTAATACTTTTCCGGTATTACGAACAACGTCTTACTATGAGTCGCGTCACGGAGAAGGGCCAGGTGACCATCCCGAAGAAGATACGGGAGGAGTTGGGGATTCGACCCGGCGACGAGGTGACCTTCGAGCGGACTGACACCGGATACGTCGTCCGGAAGGAGGTCGACACCTCTCGGTTCGAAAAGTGGCGAGGCGTCGCGGACACGGACGAGAGCGTTGGTGACCGGATGGCTGAACTTCGGGGCCGACGAGAGGGCGGCGGGGACGAGCGCTGAGATGAAGACGGTCGTCGATACGAGTGCTATCATCGCACTCCTGTACCCGGACGACGTGCACAACGAGCGGGCGGCTGAACTCCTGCAGAACGCCAGCGAAGCGGGTAAAACCGCAATCAATCCCGCCGTCTACGGCGAACTCGCCGCCGATTCGACGTTTGGGACGCGCGAGGAACTCGAATACTTCCTCACTGATACCGGACTCGTCACCGAACCCCTCTCGGAACCAATCTCGTATCGGGCGGGTGAGTCCTTCCGGACGTACCTCGACCGTCGGGGTGACCACCTCGAGTGTCCCGCTTGTGGTCACGAGACGCGGGTCGACTGTCCCGAGTGTGGTCGCACGCTTTCGGCACGCCAGCACGTCGCGGCGGACTTCCTCATCGGGGCGCACGCAGAAACGGCAGACCGACTGCTGACCTTCGATGCCGGCTTTTTCCGGGATTACTTCGACGTGTCGGTGCAGACGATTGCTGACTGACCCGGCCAAATCCCCGCAGTTCACATCACCCGGTCCGAAAGGAAAGGTCCAGCGACGGTGCGGAGTGGGTCAGGCTCCCGAGCGAAATTACGTCGACGCCCGTCGCGGCGTAGTCGGGTACGTCGTCGATCCGGATCCCGCCGGAGGCCTCCGCGAGCACGTCGGGATACTCGGCACCGAGCAGCTGGACGGCGTCCGAGGTGGTCGACGGGTCCATGTTGTCCAGCAGGATGATATCCGCCTCGGCCGCGGCGGCCCGCGGCGCATCGTCGGGTTCCTCCACCTCCACCTCGATTTTCGTCGCGAACGACGCCCGTTCCCGGAAGTGCTCGATGGCTGCCTCCAGCCCCATCTCGGCGACGTGGTTGTCCTTGACCATCACCATGTGCGAGAGGTCGAGGCGGTGGGTGTCGCCGCCGCCCGCTACGACGGCGCGCTTCTCGATCCCTCGCAGCCCCGGTGTCGTCTTGCGCGTCCCGGCGATTCGCACGTCGGGGTCGACCTCCCGGGCGGCGTCGACGGCTCGGCGGGTCTTGGTGGCGACGCCCGACGCGTGACCCGCGATATTGACGGCGACGCGCTCGCCCCGGAGGACGGCCTGCGCGGACCCCTCGACCGACAGCACCGTCTCGCCGACTTCGACCCGGTCGCCGGCGTCGACAGTCGTGGTGGCGTCGCAGTCGAGATACGAAAACACCTCGAGTGCGGCGTCGAGGCCCGCCGCGACGCCGTCTTCTTTCGCGACCAGCCGGCCCGTCGTCTCGCCCGGCACGTCGTTGGTCACGTCGTGGTGACCGAGGTCCTCGGCCAGCCACCGTTCGACCTGGCTGTCGGGAAGCATCAGTCGGCGTCCGCGTCGGCGTCGGCGGTCGCGGTCGGCTCCTCGACGAGGTAGTGACAGCCGACGGACTCCTCGTTCTCGCTGGCGGCACGGGCGATCAGCAGCGAGACGACCGACGCCGAGCGCAGTTCGTAGAGCGACCGCGAGGTCCGCGTCCGGGCGTAGGCGTCGACCTCTCCCTTGAGCCGCCGGAGGACGGCCTGGGCGCGCCCCAGACCATCCGGCGTGCGCTCGATGCCGACCTGTTCGCCCATGACGCGGCGGAGGCGGTGGAACTTCTCGCGGGCGAAGGTGTCCGGCAGGGCAGGGTCGCGGTCCAGGAGTTCCGGGGGTTCGATCTGCTCGACCTCGTGGCCCGACGCGTCCTCGGGAGCGTCAGCGACCGAGGGCTCGCCGGACGCGGCGCGTCCGGCGGCGTCGTCGCCAGCGCGCAGACCCCAGACCAGCCCCTCCAGCAGAGACGTGCTGGCGAGCCGGTTCGCGCCGTGGACGCCCGTCCGCGCGCACTCGCCGACGGCGTAACAGCGGTCGAGGCTGGACTTGCCCACGTCGTCTACGGCGACGCCACCACAGAGGAAGTGCTCGGCGGGGGCGACCGGAATGTGGGGCAGGTCGACGCAGCGCTCCTCGCACTTCTCTGCGAGTTCGGGGAAATGGCCGGCGAATTCCAGCGAGGAGACGTCGAGGACGACCTCGCCGGTGGCCTCGCGTTCGGCCTTGACGGCGCGAGCCACGACATCTCGCGGGGCGAGTTCTGCGTCGGGATGGACGTCGGGCATGAAGCGCTCGCCGTCGGCGTTCCGGAGGACGGCTCCCTCGCCGCGGACGGCCTCGCTCACGAGGAACGGGCGGTCTCCGTCATATGCCGTTGGATGGAACTGCACGTACTCCATGTCGGCCACGTCCGCGCCCGCGAGCGCGGCCATGGCGATGCCGTCGCCGGTCGCGTCGTCGGGGTTCGTGGAACGGGGATAGAGCGCACCGATGCCGCCAGTCGCCAGAATCGTCGCGCCGGCGAAGGTGGGAGACCACTCGCCATCGCGTTCGATGACGGCGCCATAGACCCGGCCCTCGTGGCGGATCAGTTCGAGCGCGGCCGTGTCCTCGAGGATCGTCACGTCCGTCTCGTCGGCGACGTGGTTGAGGAAGGGCACGTGGACGTGCTTGCCCGTCGCCGCGTCGACGTGGAGGATCCGGGCCTCGTCGTGGGCGGCCTCGCGGCCGTAGTCGAAACCCTCGCCCTCGGTGTCGAATTCGATGCCGACGGTCTCGACGAGGACGTCGCGGACGGCGTCGTCGGCGTGCTCGACGAGGGTTTCGACGGCCGCCTCGTCGGCGGTGCCCGCCGAGGCCTCACGGATGTCGGCCGCGAACTGGTCGGGATCGTTTCGGGTGACGGCGATGCCGCCCTGGGCCCACCAGGTCGAGGCGGACTCGGGGCGCTCGGCCTTCGTGACGAGGGTCACGTCGGCCCCGGCGCGGTCGGCCGCGAGGCCGGCGGCGAGGCCAGCGATGCCCGCGCCGACGACGAGGACGTCGGTCTCCTCGGGCCCGACGGTCATAGCTCGAGCATGCGGTCGAGGGCGACCTGCGCGAGTTCCTTCTCCTCGGGGGCGACCTCGATGACGTTGCGCTCGCGGCCCTCGACCAGTTCTTCGAGGACCCACGTTAGGTAGTTCGGGTCGATTTGCCGCATGGCGTTGCAGTCCATGCAGGCGTCGCCACACAGCGGGACGACGTTCACGTCGGGGTGCCAGCGCGAGAGGTGGTTGGCGAGGTGAATCTCCGTGCCGATGGCCCACGTCTCGCCGGGGTCGGCGTTCGCGACGGTCTCGCAGATGGTCGACGTCGAGCCGACGACGTCCGCCGCCTCGACGACCTCGCGGCGACACTCTGGGTGGACGACGACGTTTGCGTCGTCGTGCTCGGTGCGGACCTGCTCGACGTGCTCGGGGCGGAAGCGCTCGTGGACCTGGCAGTAGCCCTCCCACAGGATGATGTCGTTGTCGACGACCTCGCTCGCGTCCTTGCCCGCTGGGTCCCACGGGTCCCACTCGGCGATCTGGTCTTCCATGCCGAGTCGGTGGGCGGTGTTCTCACCCAGGTGCTTGTCGGGGAGGAAGAGCACCTTGTCGCCGCGCTCGAGGGCGTACTCGAAGGCGTCGTGGGCGTTCGATGAGGTGCAGACGAGGCCGCCCTGCTCGGCGCAGAAGGCCTTCAGATCCGCGTAGGAGTTCATGTACGTGATCGGGACGATGTCCTGGTCGGGCGCGGCGGCGGTGATCTCCGCCCAGGCCGCGTCGACCTGCAGGGCCTCGGCCATGCCGGCCATGGGACAGGAGGCCTCCATCGAGGGAAGGATGACCGACTGGTCGTCGTCGGTGATGATGTCCGCCGACTCGGCCATGAACGTGACGCCGCCGAAGATCACGTACTCGGCGTCGGCCGCCGCGGCCTCCTGCGAGAGCTGGTAGGAGTCGCCGACGAAGTCCGCGTGCTCGACGATCTCGCGGCGCTGGTAGTTGTGGCCGAGGATGACCACGTCGTCGCCCAGTTCGGCGAGGGCCGCCTCGATGCGCTCGGTGCGTTCGTCCTCGTCCAGCTCCCGGTAGGCCGGGGGGAGCTGTTCCAGGTTGTCGTACTTGAACAGGCTCAGGTCCGTCTCGAACTCCGCGGTTTCCATCTGGGGCACGGCTCGAATCTCCAGTAGTTATCTCGTCTACGATCTCGTGTATTGAAAAGATTTTTTATTCAACCGGCCCGGTTGGCCGACGATCGTCTCCCGGAGGGTGGGTTGCGGGACCGTCCCCGCAAGCGCGCGGCCGTAGAGGGCGGTGTCGGTCCGGTGCGCTTACGGGGAGTCGGAGCGCACGGAGTGCCATGACCGAGGCCGAGGACCTCGCCGAGCGCGTCCGCGACGGGGAGTTGCGGCTCTACGAACTCGAGGACCACGCGGACGCCGACACGGCCGCGGCGGCCCGCCGACGGCTCCTCGCCGACGAGGTGGGCGCGGACCTCGACGCTGTCGGCGACTTCACCTTCGCCGCCAGCGACGCCGAGGCGAACGTCGAGAACATGGTCGGGGCGACCCAAGTCCCGCTGGGCGTCGCCGGGCCGGTCCCCATCGACGGCGGCGCGGCCCAGGGGGAGTACCACCTGCCGATGGCGACGACGGAGGGTGCCCTGGTCGCCAGCGTCAACCGCGGACTGGCGGCCATTCGAGAGGCCGGCGGCGCGACGGCCCGCGTCACGAAGTCGGGCATGACCCGCGCCCCGGTCTTCCGGGTGCCCGACGTCGCCGCGGCGGAGTCAGTGGTCGACTGGGTCCGGGACAACGAGGACGCGCTCCGGGAGGCTGCCGAGTCGACGACGAGCCACGGCGAACTCACCCAGGTGGTCCCGTACGTCGTCGGCGACAACGTCTTCCTGCGCTTTGCCTACGACACGAAGGACGCGATGGGGATGAACATGGCCACCATCGCGACGCGCGAGGCCGCCGACCTGGTCGAGCGAGAGACGGTCGCCGACCTGGTGGCACTCTCGGGCAACCTCTGTGCGGACAAGAAGCCCGCCGCGATCAACGCCGTCGAGGGGCGCGGTCGCAGCGTCACGGCCGACGTCTTCCTGCCCGCCGACCTGGTCGCCGAGACGCTCAAGACCACGCCCGACGCGATGGCGGAGGGCAACACCCGAAAGAACCTGATCGGCAGCGCGAAGGCCGCGAGTCTCGGGTTCAACGCCCACGCCGCCAACACGGTAGCCGCGGCCTTCCTCGCGACCGGCCAGGACGTCGCCCAGGTCGTCGAGGGTGCCAACGCCATCACGACGATGGACGTGCGCAACTCGATCCCGGCCGACCGCCTGCCCGACGACGCCGACGTGGATCCGGCCGACGGCGGGCTCTACGCCTCCATCTCGCTGGCCTCGCTCGAGGTCGGTACCGTCGGCGGCGGCACGCGCCTCCCGACGCAGGCCGAGGCGCTCGACGTGCTCGGCCTCCAGGGCGGCGGCGAGTCGCCGGGCGACAACGCCGACGCCCTCGCGGAGGTCATCGCGGTCGGCGCGCTCGCGGGCGAACTCTCGCTGGTCGCGGCCTTCACCGCCCGGCACCTCTCCTCGGCCCACGAGGAACTCGGGCGGTAGGTGGCGGTCCCGCAGCCATCCCCTCGCGGGGTCTCGGCATTCCGGAACCCTGCCCCCGATCCACTTTCGCGCCGGTCGGCCGGCCACGGACTATCCCTCGCGCGAGTCAATGACTGGTGGCGTCCGCGCGGTCAGCACCGGCGGGCGTCACCACCCATGACGACCGACGACCCTTCCGTCGCGGAGACCGTATCGCTCGCCTATCGCGTCCTCCTCCTCGCTCGCGTCGCCGTCGGGATCCTCGTCAGCCTAGCGACGATCGCGGCACTGTTCGGCTGGCTCTGAGCGTGGGCCGCACTCTCCCGACGCTCAGAGCAGCCGATAGGTGCCCCGCGATTCACTGACGTCGCCAGCGCGGACCAGTTTGTCGAGAATGGCCTTCGCGTCGGATACGTCGACCCCGCGGTCGCTCGCGTACTCTGCAACCTCGTCGTCGCCGGGCGCGTCCAGATTTCGGAGCGCTGCTCGGACGACGTCCTCGCTCGACTGGCCCTTGCGAGCCGGCTCGTTCGCTCGCTCGCCCGCCTCGGCGACGGCGTCGGCGTCGAGGCCCGACCCTTCGAGGTAGGTCTCGTCGTCGACGCCGGCCTCGTCGACGCGCTCGCCGAGTGCCGCAAAGGAGTCGACCGACGCGAACGCCTCGCCGTGATCCTGGCGCTCCGCGAGCAGGCGCGCCCGGGCCTCGCGCGCCTCGTCGGCGTCGTCGCTCGTCGCGAACTTCTTTCGGCGCGCGTACTCCCGCCGCGTCCCACACCGGGGGCACTCCGAGGTCTCGGGCCGCCCCTCGACGACCCAGAGCGCCGAACACTCGCTACAGCCGACGACTGCGTACACGGTTACCGGTCCGACCCCCAGTCCCAAACGCGTGTCGCTCGCCGGTGGGGTGGCCCCGCGTAGATTTAAATCGGAAGCCGGGGCCAGGCCGGCCCATGCATCGACGAACCTACCTGGGCTCGCTCGCATCGACGGTGGGACTGGCCGGTGGCTGTCTCGGCGGCGGGCCGATGAACGGAGCCGAGACGACACAGACCACGATCGCCAAACCGACGACCGCGACGGCGACGGAGCCCCCCGCCCCGACGACTACTGAACCGTCGACCGACTCGCCGACCGAACCGGATACCGAGACGGAGACCCCCGACCCGGATCCGCTTGGCATCGAGCGTGCGAGCCTCATCTGGGGCACCGGTGGGGCCGATCCGATACTGCGCAACGCCGTCGCGTCGGCCGGGGCCGGCGGGACTGTCATTCTCGGCGCCCGCCTCCTGGTGAACGTCGACGCTGCGGAGTTCCGTCCCGCTGTGGACGGGCGGATCATGAACGACGCGGGCACGCAAATCGATACCGTGTCGCACGAACTCCCGGAGGCGGTCGAGTCCCCGGGCGGGGCCTTCCCCTACTGGCTCCAACTGGACACGGCGGGCTACGAGACGGGGACGTACACCTGTGAGCTGACGGCCACCGACCGGCTGACTGACGGCGTCAGCGCGACGGCGCAGTTCGACTTCGACCTCGTCGAACCCCTCGACACCGACGACGTCGAACTCCGCAGCGTCGAGCCCGAGACCGTCCCGAAGGGCGAACCATTCACCTGGGAGTTGACGTTTCGGAACCTGGCCGACCGGACCAGCGACCTCCAGGGTGACCTGCACATCGAAATCGCCGGCAGGCGGCGCGAGCTGACCGACGTCTCCTGGACGCTCCCGGCCCTCTCGACCGTGACCCACGAGCGTGGCGAGTTCGAGTTCGACGAGCCGGTGACGCTTCGCTTTGACGTTCCCAGTCACGACATCGGCTGGCAGATCGAGGTTGTCGAGTGACGAATGGACTGCCGACCAGGTGCAGCGAGCACGGTTCTCCGCATCGACGGGGCATGCGAAAAACAGCCAACCGGTGAGACCCACGCCGGTCGGGACGGTCGAAGGCCGACACCCTCGTCGCAGATAGATATCACCGTCTCACGAGCCATTTGTTGCTCTCGAAGGCACCGTTGGCGGATCGCAGCACGCGAGCCGCCCGGTGTCACCGAATCGCGGGGCGATCTGCGTGGAGAGAAACCGACTACGCGAGTTCTTCGATGTTCTGGACGACCGCGTCGGCGTACTCGCTGGTGGCGAGCTTCTCGCCGCCCTCGATCTGGCGGTGCAGGTCGTAGGTCACCTTCTTCTCGGAGATGGTCTTCTCGACGGCGTCGCGGATCAGGGTCGCGGCGTCGTACCAGCCCATGTACTCGAACATGATGCGGCCCGAGAGGATGATGGCGGTCGGGTTCACCTTGTCCTGGCCCTCGTACTTGGGGGCGGAGCCGTGGACGGGCTCTGCGAGACAGAGGCCGTCGCCGAAGTTCGCGCCGGGGGCGATGCCGAGCCCACCGATCTGGGCCCCACAGGCGTCAGAGAGGTAGTCGCCGTTGAGGTTCGGCATCGCGAGGACGTTGTACTGCTCGGTCCGGGTCAGGATCTGCTGGAGCATGTTGTCGGCGATGCGGTCGTTGACGACCACGGTGTCCTCGGGCTGCTCGCCGTCGCGCTCCTCCCAGAGCGTGTTCTCGGTGATGACCTCGTCGCCGTACTCCTCCTCTGCGACCTCGTAGCCCCAGTCCCGGAAGGCACCTTCGGTGAACTTCATGATGTTACCCTTGTGGACGAGGGTGACCGTCTCGCGGTCGTGCTCGATGGCGTAGTCGATGGCCTTCCGGACCAGTCGCTTGGTCCCGAACTCGGAGATCGGCTTGACGCCGATGCCGATGGGGCCGTCGTGAAGCGCCTCCCCCGCGTCCATCTCTTCGGTCAGGAACTCGCGGACCTGTTCGACCTCGTCGGTGCCGGCCTCCCACTCGATGCCGGAGTAGACGTCTTCGGTGTTCTCCCGGAACGTGATCATGTCCATCTGTTCGGGGTGGGTCACCGGGGACGGCACGCCGTCGAGGTGGTAGGTCGGCCGGACGTTCGAGTAGGTGTCGAGCTTCTGGCGGAGCGCGACGTTCAGCGAGCGAAAGCCGGCGCCGACGGGCGTCGTCAGCGGTCCCTTGATCGCGACGCGGAAGTCACGGATCGCCTGCACGGTGTCCTCCGGGAGGTTCTCGTCGTACTTCTCGCGGGCGGACTCGCCGGCGTAGACCCGCATCCAGCTGATGTCCCGGCCGGTCGCCTGCGCCGCCGCCTCGAGCACCTGCTGTGCCGCGGGGCCGACGTCGGATCCGATGCCGTCGCCGTAGAGGATCGGAATGATGGGCGTGTCGGGGACGTCGAGTTCGTCGTTCTCGGCGTCTACTACCTCGATTTGGTCCCCCTCCGATGGAACCTCGATTTTATCGTAGCTCATGTGTCGTACCAACAAAACCCTGGTCTAAAGGTATGGCGTTTCCCCGGAGACCATGACGATCAATCGGGACAAACGCTGCCCGAGTACGGTCCAGCACCGACAAAATTGCTGTATTTCAAATTATTCGCCAAAAATTCTCTACTGGTTGGACAACTGAATATTAAACTCTGAATGAATGGACGTTGTGAAGATCGACCCCCGGCGCTGTCCCCTCGCGACGTAATTTTCGTGGGGCGCAGGCGGTACCCACAATCGCAAATAGTTTCCTTTGTGGGAAGGACAACCGATATAGCCGACGGTCACCAGTGGCGCTGGTATCGGGACCACAGACTCGGGCAGGACGCCCGATCGACGGCCACAGACCGGTGTCACAAATAAAAAATGCTGACTCGGACTGCCGCGTCAGCTTTCGGCTGTGGCAGTCGCGGTCGCAGTTTCCTCGGTCTCGCCGGCGGCTTCGTCGCTCTCGGTCGTGTCGCCCGTTCCAGCATCGTTGGCTTCGTCCGTCGCGGTCTCACCGTCGGCCGCGCCGGCCGTCGCGTTGTCGTCGGTTGCGCTGTCGCCAGTCGTCTCCGCACTGTCGGGGGTCGCGGTGTCGGTGGCGTTCCCATCGTCCTCACCGGAGACGGCGACGTTCCCCTCCTCCCAGGACTCCGGGATCTGGAGCTCGGTGTCGTTCTCCGTTTGCTCACCGACGGGTTCGCCCTGCACCATGTCGTCTTCCGTCGTGTCGTCTTCGGCGGTTTCGCCTCCGGCCGCCTGGGCGCCCGCCTCATCGACGTCCGAGGCGTCGCCGGACGTCGACGCCAGCCCGTCGAAGTGCAGTGCGTCGGTCTGGGCCGTGGTCACGGTGACCGTCCCGACGGTTAGCTGCTCGATGGTCTGGCCGGACTCCGGCGCCGCGCCGGCCTCACCACCGTCGTCGGTGGCCGTTTCCGTGTCGGTCGTCTCCTCACCGGCCGTCGTCTCTGTCTCGGTGTCGACGGCGACCGCGCCGGTTCCGTCGTCACCCTCCGTGTCAGTCTCTGTCTCCTGGGCCGCACCGGCCGCAGTTTCGGTGTCTGTCGCCTCATCTGTGCCGGTCTCGGTCTCCGTTTCGGTCTCTTCGGTGGCACCGGCCGCGCCGTCCTCGACGTCCTGACCGCCGACCTGGAGCGATCCGGCCTGCATGGTTTCGATACTCATGTCGGAGACCGTCATCGTCTGGATGGTCAGGTGTTCGCCACCGGTCGCCTCGGCCTCGGCACCGGCTTCGGCGCCGTCGTCGGTGGCCGTCTCGGTGTCGGTCATTTCGTCACCGGCAGCCATCTCGGTCTCGGTTTCGGTTTCCTCGGCGGCACCGGCTTCGGTGTCAGTGCCGGCGTCGGTCTGGCTCTCCTGACCCACGCTCAGTTCGCCGATAGTGAGCGAGTCCACTTCGAGCGACTCGATGGTCACGCTGGAGACGTTGGACTCCTCCTCCGCGGCCTCGGCGCCGGCTTCGGCACCGTCATCGGTGGCCATTCCGGTGTCGGTGGCCTCGTCATCGGCCGTCATCTCGGTCTCGGTTTCGGTGTCGACGGCGACCGCGGCGGTTCCGTCGTCACCGTCCGTCTCCGTCTCGGTTGCGTCGGCCACACCGGCCTGGGTTTCGGTGTCCGTCGCGTCCACCGCATCGGTTTCGGTGTCTGTCTCGGTGGCTTCAGCCGCGCCGGCCTCCTCGTCGGTGGCCGTCTCGGTCGCCGCCTGGTCCTGGCCGGGCAGTTCGTCGCCACCCTCCTGGATGTCGGCGAGCGTCACGTTCTCGAGCTGGAGTTGCTCGAACTGGACGTTCTGGACGACCACGTGCGAGTCCTGGCTCTCGGAGAGCGACTCGCCGGTCGCTCCGATCTGGAGCTGGGAGACGGTCATCCGGTCTATCGTCACGTTCTCGAGGGTCGTGTCCGCGAGCTGGAGCTCGTCGGCGTCGACCTGCTGGAGGGTTACACCGGTCGTCTCGGCTGCTGTCGACTCGGCCGGTCCTGCTGCGAACGCTGACGCGCCTCCGAACGCAACGAGAAGCGCCAGTAGCGCCGCTGTCAGTGGATGCGATGTGCTCATGGATACGGCACTGACACCTTCGCCGGTCGAGGGGATAAGGGGCCAAGACAGTTCATCGGCCGAGCGACCGCGAGGGGGTCGCTGGGGCGATCTGCGGTATCACGAGCAGAATGGGTCGGATGCGTATTCGGGTCCTTCCCCGGCTGGTCGCGTGGCACCGAACGCCCGCAGTCGGGCGATTCCGGCACCGTGTCGGTCCCGACACAGCTCCCGCCGAAATCATAAGAATACTGTCAGTTACTCTCACGGCAGGTCGACCACCTGACGACCGGATACCGTCGGACGGTTTTCGGGCGAAGCTTACCCCGGCTTTCGGCGACGAATCGACGGGTACTGGTCACTAGACTGGGGGTGTCCTGCGTGCCTTTCGCTCGCTCGTCGGTAGGCCCGTACCACCCCGCGGGCGCACGCTCGACGACAAACGCTTTCACTCGGTCGTCCGAACGTCAGGGCATGACCGAGGTCGACCTCACGGACGAGTCGTACGAGAAACACCGCGAGGCGGGGGAGATCCTGGCGCAGGTCCGGGACGAGGCCGCCGACCGCGTCGAGGTCGGCGGCAGTCACCTCGAACTCGCGGAGTGGGCCGAGGATCGGATCCGCGACCTGGGTGGGGAGCCGGCCTTCCCCGTCAACATCTCCATCGACGAGGAGGCCGCCCACGCGACCCCCGGCATCGACGACGAGACGACCTTCGGCGAGGAGATGATCAACCTCGACATCGGCGTCCACGTCGACGGCTGGCTGGCCGACACGGCCGTGACGGTCGACCTCTCCGGCAACGCGGACCTGGCCGAGGCCCCCGCGGAGGCGCTCGACGCGGCCATCGACCTCGTCGAACCGGGCGTCGAGACCGGCGAGATTGGGGCGGTCGTCGAGGACGTCATCGAAGGCTACGGGTACAATCCGGTCGTGAACCTGACGGGCCACGGCCTCGGCCACTGGGAGCAACACACCGAGCCGAACATTCCGAACCGCGCCGTCTCCCAGGGGATCGAACTCGAGGTCGGGGACGTGGTCGCCCTCGAACCCTTCGCCACCGACGGGGGCGGCAAGGTCCAGGAGGGCAGCGACGAGGAGATCTGGGCCCTGGAGCGCGAGGCCTCGGTCCGGAACCGCCAGGCGCGCCAGGCCCTCGAACAGATCACCGAAGAGTTCCGGACGCTCCCGTTCGCGACCCGCTGGCTCGACGTCGACCGCGCGGAGATGACGCTCCGGCGCCTCAGCCAGCAGAACGTCGTCCACGGCTACCCCGTACTCAAGGAGGAGGACGGCTGTCTCGTCAGCCAGAAGGAACACACACTGATCGTGACCGAGTCGGGCTGTGAGGTCACCACCCGGTCACGGTAACTGCGGGCCGCGGCGGCGTTTCGAATCGGACGATTCACTTGAGTAACGGCGTATCTCCTCAGATCCACACGTCGAAGGAGCGTCCGCGACAGTCGAGAGCGAGAAATGGCCGCTACGCGTTGTTCATCCGGGTGGTCGTCGTCTGCCCGCAGAGGCGACACTCGCTGACGCGATATGGCTCCCGCGAGAACTCCGCGTTCTCGCGCTTGCCGCTCTCGGTGAGGATCTCGACCGAGACCGAGTGGGGGGTCGCCCGGCCACAGGTGGCACAGTCCTCCGTCATGTCCGCGAGGTTGCCGCCTTTCGTCGCCATTCTATTACAATAGTGTCCGAGTAATCGCGTAAAAGGGGCCGACCGTTGAACCACTATAAACCGTTTTATCGCCAGACTGTGACGCGATAGTCAGAACGAGGGGACGAGAGCGGCCCGCACCGTTCATCGACGCAGGAAATCGAATATTTCGCCCTCCCCGCGGGTAAACGGCCGGTGGATTTATATACTGGATTTGTGGCCCAGCCAGGGTTATACGAGTCCCGTCCAGAGGCCTGACCATGGAGCAGGTCTTCGCCCCCTGGCGGATCGAGTGGGTCGAGCGCGACGACCGGAACGCGGCCGTCGACGGGTGTGTCTTCTGTACCCTCCCGGAGCGTGAAGCCGACCGCGAGTCCCGCATCGTCGCGCGGACCGACGGGGCCTACGTCATCCTCAACAACTATCCCTACAATCCGGGCCACGCGATGGTCGTCCCGGAGGCCCACACCGGGGACTACGGCGCCCTCGACGACGAGACGCTCCTGGCCAAGGAGCGCCTGGTCCAGCGGACCGTCGCCGCGATGGACGCGTCCCTCGACCCCGACGGCTTCAACGTCGGGTACAACCTCGGTGGTGGGGCCGCCGGCGGGTCTATTTCCGATCACCTCCACGCGCACGTGGTCCCGCGATGGGACGGCGACACGAACTTCATGCCCGTGATCGGCGACACGACGGTCATCGTCGAGGCCGTAGACGAGACCTACGACCGCCTCCACGACGCCTTCGCCGAGCAGGAGGGGACGACGCGACCGGATCCCGACGCGGCTGTGGTCGTCGACTAGCTCCTCGCGAGCGAGCCAGAGCCGTCCGAAGTCACTTAGTCGGCCCGCCGTGAATGGCGGCCAATGTCGCGGAGCCGGGATTTGCGGCGGGTCGGCCTGCTGGTCCTCGTGGCCAACGTCGGCCTGGCCGTGGCCAAGGGCCTGGTCTACGTCGAGACCGGCAGCCTCGCCGTGGGCTCCGAGGCGATCAACAGCCTCGCCGACTCCGCCTACAGTCTGGTCATCGTCGCCGGCCTCTACCTGACGACCCAGCCCCCCGACTTCGAACACCCGCACGGCCACGAGCGCATCGAACCGTTCGTCTCCCTGTTCGTGGCCCTCGGCATCTTCCTCGCGGGCGGTGCCGTCCTCTGGCAGTCGGGGACGAGCATTCTCGGCAACGACCCCATCGCCGTCGCCCACGGACCCGCCGCCGTCGGCGTCCTCGCCCTGGCGGCCGTCGTGAAGTTCGCTCTCTATCGGTACTGCATCCGCGCCGGCCGCGAGCGCAACTCGCCCGCGCTCGTCGCGACGGCGGTCGACAACCGCAACGACATCCTGACGGCGGGTGCCGCGATGGTCGGCGTCGTCGGCGCCTCGGTCGGCTACCCGGTCCTCGACCCGCTGGCGGCGGGTCTCGTCGCCATCGGCATCCTCTACACCGGCGTCGAGGTGGTCCGGGACAACGTCGACTACCTCGTCGGTGCTGCCCCGCCCGAGGACCTGCGCGCGGAACTCGTCCGGCGGGCGCGCGCCCACCCGGAGGTCCACGGCGTCCACGACGTCATCGCCCACTACGTCGGCCCGGAAATCGACGTGAGCCTCCACATCGAGGTCGAGGGCGACCGGACGCTGCTGGAGGCCCACGACATCGAGACCGACGTGATGAACGCGCTGCGCGACCTCCCGGAGGTCGACGACGTGTTCGTCCACGTCGATCCGAAGGAGGCCGGGGAGTGGAAGGACGACGAGCTGGTCGACCAGCTGGTCGGTGGGTCTGTCCGGGACGGCGAGGAGTGACCGGGCGGGTCTCCGACCCGCCTCAGCCGCCCGCGATAGCCGTGACGAGGTTGTGCTCGATGCGACGCAGGTGGTCGCCCACCGTCGCGGGCGAACAGTCGAGCGCCTCGGCGAGGTCGGCCTGTGTCGCCTGCCGGGGGACCTCGTAGTACCCCTGGGCCAGTGCGAGGTCCAGCACCTCCCGCTGGCGGTCGGTAAGCGTGGACAGGGGGTCGGCCAGCTGGCCGCGGAACTCGCCGATTCGCTCCAGTCGGAAGTCCAGTTCCGGCGGGAGCGCGTCCCGGGCGGCCTGAATCGCGTCGGTCGTACCGACGAAGGTCGCCAGGGCCGTCAGTCCCTCGCCGCCCCGCTCGAACGTAATCGGCCACCTGACCACGACGGCGTGTTCGAACATCACGTCGCGTACCCGTTCGAACTGCGGGGTCCCCTCGAAGTAGACGTAGCACAGTCCGTTGCTCGCCGCGGGTAGCTCGAACCGGCGGACATCGTCAGACTCCCGGAGAATTTGCCGGGCGGCAGCGAGGTCCCCCTCGAATTCGAGGAGTTCGGCGTAGCCGCCGCTCTTGACCGGGTTCGTGTAGTAGATACACGCCAGCCGGACGTCGGGGTGCCGGTGGATGGCGGCTGCCGTCGGGTGCGGCCCGTCCTCCTGTATCGATATCCTCGCGGTCGCGTACCTCACGGGCACCACCGCCCTCGCTCGGGTCCACGCATCAGTTGCGCCCCAGTGTCTTGGGGCCCGAACCGTTCTCGCATACCGGGGGTTCGCCGGAGGGGGTAATAAATGGTACGAGCATACTAGGCATCAGGGCCAGGGTCGTCTGGCTGCAACGTCGCCTTGAATGAAACGCGTAGCCGCAGCGGACTTCGTCGTGGTACTGGTCGTCGTGTCGCTTCTCGCCGCATCGCCCGCATCGGCGGCCTCGCAACGGGTCATCGGCTCGCCCGATATCTCCGTCTCGTCGCCCGACGGGACACTCGAGACCCAGACCGCCCAGCCCCTCACCGTCGTCCTGACAAACAACGGTGACATCCAGGCGGGCGGCAATTCGGCCTACGAGGACGAGGTCAGGGCCGCCCAGGACGTCCAGGTTCGCGTCCTGGAGAACCGCATCGACGCACCCATCACCGTGCGGACCGGCACGCTGTCGCTCGGGTCCATCCCGAACGGTGGATCGGCCCGCCCGCAGTTCGAGATCGAGGTCGGCGACGCCGAGCCGGGAACCTATCGCATCCCGGTCCAGGTGCGTTACGACCACGCACAGTCCATCGCCTACGGGCCCGGCGAGGAGACCGAGCGCACCACCGACGAGGACGAGCACGTGGAGTACGTCACCGTCAGGGTCGAGGACCGGCCCCGCTTTGCTGTCGACGCCGCCGGTGACAACGCGGTCGTCGCCGGCGACACCGGCGACCTCGCCGTGACGCTTTCGAACACCGGGACGCGCGAGGCGACGGACGCCCGGGTCTCACTGACCGCCAACAGCCCCGGCATCTTCTTCGGAACCGCGGACAACCCCTCGCAGTCCATCTCAGTCCGGGTCTCCTCGCTGGGAGTCGGCGAGACGACGAACGTGTCGGTGTCGACCGGGGCTCGCGGCGACGTCTCACCCGGCTCCTACCCCGTCGTCGCCCGCGTCGCGTACGAGAACGCGAACGGCGTCACCGAACGCTCGAACGCCCTCCAGACTGGCCTCGTCGTGCGGCCCGAACAGTCGTTCTCGCTCGAGGACGTCACGACGACGGCGTTCCGGGTCGACGAGAGCGAGGCCCGCATCCGCGCGCAGGTCGTCAACGACGGGCCCGCCCACGCCAGGCAGGTGGTCGTCGGCCTCGACGACGCCGCCCCATTTACCGTGACGAGTGGCGAGGCGGCCGTGGGCGACCTCGCGCCAGGCGAGTCCGCGCCCGTCAGCTTCACGGTGCAGATTCCCGCCGACGTGGAACCGGGTTCGAACTCGCTTGGATTCGGCGTGGAATACGAGAACGCCGACGGCGACGTCCGGCGACTCTCGGCGCCCATCAGGCAGTCCGTCGAGGTCGGCGCCGAGCGCGACCGCTTCCGGGTCGTCGACGTCGCAACGTCGGTGACGCCGGGTGGGAGCGACGAACTGGCCGTCGACCTCCGCTACGTCGGCGACGAGCCGGCGACCCACGCCAGCGCGAAACTGTTCGCCAGCGACCCGCTTTCGTCATCGGACGACGGGGCGTACCTGGGGACCATCGACCCCAACGAGACCGTCACCGCGACCTTCCAGGTTAGTGCGTCGGGCGACGCACTGAACAAGAGCTACGGCTCGTCGGTGGAGGTGACGTACGACGAACCCGACGGCGACACGCGCTACTCCGGGTCGCTGTCCCTGGGTGTCGCCGTCGGCGAGTCGTCGGGCGGGCTCCCGCTGCTCCCGCTGGCCGCCGTCGGCATCGCCCTCGCCGGCGGCGCGGCCGTCGTCTACACCCGGGACTGAGTCGCGCATGCAGGGACTCAGTGACGTCTTCACCCGGGTGGGTCGAACCATCCAGGCCCGGCCGGGCCTCACACTCTTGGTAGCGCTGGTGCTGGTCGGGGGCGCCCTCGTCGGCGCGATGCAGATTCAGAGCGTCACGGGGGCGGAGTCGTTCGTCGGCGAGGATCCGACGCTCGACCAGTTCTCCGAGTCCTTCGACCGTGGCACCATCGCGACCCTGGTTCGGGGCGACGTGACCAACCCCGGAGCGGTTCGTGCCATCGACCGGTACGACCGCCGGCTCTCGTCGGTGGACCACGTCGAGCGCGTCGTCAGCCCCGCCGACCGTGTCCGGGAGGCCTACGGCTACGTCCCGGACTCGCGGGCGGCCATCGAGCGCGTCCTCGACGACGAGTCCACGGCCGTCGTGCAGGTCGTCCTGGAACCGGGGCTGTCCCAGCCGGAGACGCGCCCGCTTTACGAGAAAGCGACCGACGCGCGGGACTGGGCGGCGTTTCCGAGCGGCGTGTCCGTCACCGTCACCGGGAACGCGGCGTTCTCGGCGCAGTTGAGCGAACTCATCTCCCAGAGCACCTCGCAGTTGCTCTCACTGGCGGTCGGGCTGATGGTCGTCGCCCTGTTCTTCCTGTTCCGGGGCGTCCGCCTCCGGCTTCTCCCCATCGTCGCCGTCTTCACGGGCGTCGTGTGGACGTTCGGGGCCATCGGGTTCGCGGGCGTGCCGAACTCGACCCTCACCAGCGCCGTCTTCCCCATCCTCATCGGCCTGGGCATCGACTACTCCGTCCAGTTCCACGAGCGCTACGAGGAGGAACTCGAGGACGCACCGCCGCGAACGGCCCTCCCGCGGGCGCTGAGCGGCATTGGCCCACCGGTGCTGGTCGCGATGCTGGCGGCGGCACTCGGATTCGGTGCGACCTGGCTGTCCAGCGTCGGGACTCCCGCGTTCGTCTGGTTCGCCCAGACCTCCATCTTCGGGGTCGTGCTGACCTTCCTCGCGGGCATCCTCGTCTTGCTCCCGCTCCTGACGCTGTACGTCCGCTGGAAGGGCGACGACGATGCGTCCGGTGCCGGGAACGGGGCCGAGGGAGCGGCGGCCGCAGTCGACGACGGACCTGGTGGCGCGACGCCTGGGCCGTTGTCCAGTCCACCGGCGATGGGTCCCCACCCTGCACCGGCGGCGGACGCGTCGGCGCAGGGCCCCGCGAGTGACGAGGTCGGCCGACTGGGACGCGTGCTCGGCCGGACCACGCGACTCGTTGCGTCGCGGCCCCTGGTCGTCCTCGCACTCGCCACACTCCTCATGCTCGGCGGCTTCCACGTCGCCTCGGATCTCGGGACGATGGCCGACACCGAGGAGTTCTTCCCCCAGGACCTCCCGGCCTACGTCGACCTGCAGCAGTTCCGCTCGGCGACCGGCGGCGGTGCGAGCACGCAGTTCGACGTCCTCGTCAGTGGCGACGCACTCCGACAGCCCGAGACGTTGCGGTGGCTCGCCCGGTTCCAGGGGATCGCCGAGGGCCGGGATCTCGTCTCCTCGGTCCAGTCCCCGGCGACCCTGGTCCAGCAGTACAACGACGGCACCATTCCCCAGACGACGGCGGGCGTCGAGCGCGTCTTAGAGCGCGTTCCCGCCGCCCAGCGCCAGCGCGTCTACGCCGACGGGTACGCCCACGTCGTGGTCGGCGGGGAACGGCGCATGAACAACCAGGAACTGCTGGACTTCCTCGACACCGTCGAGACGTCCCTCGCGATGAGTCAGCCCCCGCCGCGTGTCGACGCCGAACTGACGGGGACGGCAGCCATCGCGACCCCCAGCATCGTCCAGCAGATCGAGGGCCGCAACCTCACGACGGCGCTGGGCATCGCCTTCGTCTTCGGGGCGTTGCTGCTGTACTACCGGCGGCCGCTGCGGGCGGTCGCACCCCTGATTCCCATGGTCTTCGTCGTAGGCTGGCAGAACCTCTACATGGCGGCTCTCTCGATCCCCATCTCGCCGCTTGGCGCGGGACTGGGGGCGATGAGCGTCGGCATCGGCGCGGAGTACACCATCATCGTCATGGAGCGGTACTTCGAGGAGCGCGAGCGGGACGTCTCGCGACTCGACGCGATGGAGACGGCCGGGGCGCGGGTCGGCAAGGCCATCTCCGTCTCCGGGATGACGACCGTCTTCGGCTTCTCAGCGTTGACGCTGTCGCCGTTCCCGGTCCTCGCGGACTTCGGGTACCTGACCGTCGGGGTCATCCTGCTGACCCTCGTCGCGGCGCTCGTGACGCTCCCGCCGACGCTCGTCGTGCTGGGTCGCCTCGGCGACGCCGTCGACCGGTGGGATCCATCGACCCTGCCGCTCCCGACGTAGCGTCGTCCCTCGGCGGCGGCCCCACCTAAAGGCCTGTCGCCCAGTTGCCGGGGGTGCAACCGGATGACGTCATTTATGGACCGTCCGCGAGACCTCCCGGACGATGTGGGTACGTGGACCGGACGGGTGCCGCGGGACCGTTCCGTTCCGCCGGCTGTCCGGGGGTCGGTGAGCAGATGGCGGTCATCAGCACCACCGACGCCGTCAAGGAGTACACGCGCGGGGGCTCGGTCCTCCGGGCACTCGACGGGGTGTCGATCGCCGTCGACCCCGGCGAGTTCGTCGCCATCGTCGGGCCGAGCGGCAGCGGCAAGTCGACGCTGTTGAACCTCCTCGGCCTGCTCGACGAGCCGACGAGCGGGACCGTCACGGTCCGCGGGACCGACGCGAGCACCTTCTCCGACGACGAGAAGACAAGGGTCCGCCGCGAGACGATCGGCTTCGTCTTCCAGGACTTCTACCTCCTGCCGACGCTGACCGCTCGGGAGAACGTCGCCATCCCGGGCTTCCTCCACGGCAACCGTCGCGAGACGCTCGCCCGCGCGGCCGACCTCCTCGGACGCGTCGGCCTCGGTGACCGCCTCGGGCACACGCCCGACGAACTCTCCGGTGGGCAGAAACAGCGCGTGGCCATCGCCCGGTCGATGGTCAACAACCCGGCGATCATTCTGGCCGACGAGCCGACGGGCAACCTCGACCAGACGACGGGCGGGCAGGTCCTCGACCTCTTCGGCGAGTTCACCGACGAGGACGTCGCGGTCGTCAGCGTGACCCACGACAAACAGGTCACCGACTACGCCGACCGCGTCGTCGGCATCGTCGACGGCCGCCTCGACCAGGAGGGGATCCCCTGATGGACGGGCCACTCGGCCGGCGGTTTCCCGTCGCGGCGCTGGCCTGGCAAAACCTCACCCGCCAGCGCGCCCGGTCGATTCTCGCGATGGCCGGCATCACGATCGGCGTCGTCGCCATCGCGTCGCTGGGCATGTTCGGGGCGACGCTCGAGGTGTCCATCCAGGGGACCTTCCAGGACACGGCGAGTTCGGTCATCGTCACTCCCGGCGAGGACTTCGACGGCGACGAGTTCGATGCCGACGACGTCCGGATGGTCGAGCGGTTTTCGACCGCGCCGGTCTATCCACTCCGGACAGACAGCGCGAACATCACCAGCCTCGAGGACCCACGGGAGATACAGGTCCAGTCGGTCACGGATCCGACGGTGTTCGCCACCGCCGACGAGGGCCGTATACCGGACCCCTGGCGATCCGGGGCTCTCGTCGGCAGTTCGCTCGCCGACCGGTTCGACGTCTCGGTCGGCGAGAGCCTCGAACTGGACAATCAGACGGTTCGCGTCGCCGCGGTGCTCGAATCGAGCGGCCAGGCGTCTATCGTCTCGACCGACAACTCCGTGTTGCTCCCGGAGCGACGGATGGAGGACGCCGACATCGGGCTGATGGTCGTCAAGGCCGAGAGTCCGCCGGCTGCCTTCCAACTCGGGGAGTCCCTCCGCGAGGAGCTCAACGACCGTCGCGAACGGTTCGCCGTGACGGACTTCGAGGAGGCGATTCAGCAGTTCAACGAACAGATTGGCATCATCAGTACGTTCCTGCTCGCCGTCGGGGCGGTCTCCCTGCTGGTCGCCGCGATCAGCATCCTGAACGTCATGCTGATGAGCACCATCGAACGCAAAGGCGAGATCGGCGTCCTCCGGGCCGTCGGCTACTACAAGCGCGACATCCTCCGGCTGATGCTCACCGAGGCGCTCCTGCTCGGCGTCGTCGGGGCCGTCGTCGGCCTGGTGCTCAGCGTCTTCATGGGCATGGGGATCAACACCTTGCTCCTCGGGGATCCCTTCGCCTTCCAGCCCTCCGCCGTCGGGTCGGTGGCCCAGGGCTTCCTCTTTGGAACCGTCGCCAGCCTGCTCAGTGGCGCCTACCCGGCCTGGAAGGCCGCCAACGAGCGTCCGGTCGACGCGCTCCGGGACTGACCGCCGCCAGCGCTTTGTCGCTCCCGGCCCTGGGACGGACGTGACTGCCTCCACCGGTCTCGAACTCGGCTTTCGCGGCTGCTCCGAGGAGGTGGCCGACCGTCGGCTGTCGCTTCGCGGCACCCTCCCGGACTGGCTCGACGGCGCACTCGCCCGCAACGGGCCCGCCCGCTTCGCGGTCGGCGACGACCGGGTCGAACACTGGTTCGACGGCCTCGGCATGCTCCAGCGGTTCGCCTTCGACGGGACCGCCGTCCGGTACTCGAACCGGTTCCTGCGCTCCGAGACCTACGAGCGCGCGATGGAGACGGGCACGCTCCGCGGGCAGTTCGCCACCGGCGGCAGCTACCTCCGGCGACTCTGGGCACTCCTCACGGGTCGACAGACCGACAACTGCAACGTCCACGTCGCCGCCATCGACGGGGAACTCCTGGCGCTGACGGAAGTCCCCCGGTTCCTGTCGGTGGACCCGGCCACGCTGGAGACGCGTGGCGAGTTCACCTTCGCAGACGACCTCGACCGCGACCTCTCGCTGGCCCACCTCGTTCCGGACCCCCACCGCGGCGAGACGATCGGCCTGCTGACCGACCTCGGTCGGCAGAGCGCCTACCGACTCTTCCGCGTCGCCGACGGCACCCGGTGGCGCGAGGAACTCGCGACGGTGACCGCGGCGAAACCCGCGTACGTCCACAGCGTCGCCGTGGCCGCGGACCACGTCGTCCTCACCGAGCACCCCTACCGGCTCGACCCACGCAGCGTCCTGCTGCCCGGCGGCGAGGGGTTCGTGGATCACCTCGACTGGGAACCCGAGCGTGGGACCCGCTTTCACGTGGTCGCCCGCGATGGCAGCGGCGTCGTTGCGACCCACGAGGCCCCGCCGAACTTCGTCTTCCACCACGTCAACGCCTTCGAGGCCGACGCGCCGCCCGACGCCGACCACGAGCGCGAGGTGGTCGTCGACTTGGTCGACTATCCCGACCCCAGCGTCGTCGAGGGCCTCCGACTCGACGCCATGGGCGACTGGCTGCGAGACGGCGACGACGGCCGGCTCCGCCGGTTTCGACTGCCGCTGGACCGGTCCGGCGCCGACCCGGTGGGCCCGCTGGTCGAGGGCCGGACAATCGCGAGTGGCCTCGAACTCCCACGGATCGCGCCCGGAGTGCGGACCCGCGAGCACCGCTTCGTCTACGCCCAGGGCAGCGCCACGGCCGATGGCAACCACGTCGTGAAGGTCGACACGACGACCGGCAAGACGACCACCTGGTCGGAGGCGGGGCTGTTCGTCGAGGAGCCGATTCCGGTGCTGGCGCCCGACGCGCCGCCCGAGAGCGACTGCGGCGTCGTCCTCGTGACGGCGCTGAACGTCCCGGAGGAGCGCTCGGACCTGCTTGTCCTGGACGCGGAGACGCTCGCCCTGCGTGCGCGGGCGCCGCTGCCCCACCACTTGCCCTTCGGGTTCCACGGGCGGTACTTCCCGGGATGGTAGGGGAACGGATGCGCTTCTACCAGTCTTCGAACCGAGCGTCTTCTGCTTCCATGAACGCCTCTGGAGACGGGATGTCCTCGGCGTGGTCGTTCAACGCATCGAGGACGCCGTCCGCCTGAAACTCTTGATAGCGTTCCTTTCCCGTCCGCTCCCTGAGCACACCGTCCTCCTCGAGGGTCCTGATTGCGCTGTGTGCTGCTGGATAGGTCATGTCGATGAGCTCCGCAGCTCTGTTTATCGTGAACACCGGCTCAGTGAAAATAATCTCAGTGAGCCGTTGCACAGATGGCGGTCCGTCAGCGTACGTGGTCTCGTACCGATTTCGGAGCTTCAACAGCAGTTTCGCACGGGTGAACGCCTCGTCGGCCTGCGTTTTCAATCCGGTAAGAAAGAACTCCAGCCACTCGTTCCACGCCCCCTCTTCGTTGACTGCCAGGAGTAACTCGGTGTACTTCTCGCGGTTTCGACGAATGTACGAACTGAGGTAAAACAACGGGTGCAAGAGGACGTCCTCTGCCATCAACAGCAGGACGATGAGAAGCCGCCCGACGCGACCGTTTCCGTCGACGAACGGGTGGATGGTTTCTATCTGATAGTGTAGAATTCCGATATCGATAAGGTCTGGATAGTAGCCACCAGCCTGGAGATACTCCTCGAAGTTCTCCATCCGAGAGCGCGCAATTTCTGCTTTCGGCGGGACGAACCGAATCTCCGTTCCATACCCGCTCGTCGCTTCCTCGATCCACGCGTAGTCGGGTCGAAACTCTCCCGGGAGCGGATCTTCGTCTCCACTTCGTCCCTCTTCCATTACCTCCGCGTGGAGGCGCCGAATCAGGTCGAGTGATAGGTTTTCGCGCGAACGGCCCGTCTCCGAGAGCTCTTTGGCAGTTTTCTTCAGGGCAGACGCGTAGTTTCGTGCTTCTCGGACGTCTTTCGAGTTTTCGCCCTCGACGTACATGTCCGAGACGGTAACTCTCGTCCCTTCCACCTGGGAGGATTGCTCTGCCTCTTTGTACACGAACAGTCCAAAGACGGTCTTGGGGTCGTCGATTTCGCTCCAGAACCCGTCCAGTCGGCCGAGTGCGTGCATGGCACGACCGTACGCTTGGGTAACGTCTTTCGACAGTTCGATTTCTGGTGGTAGCGGGTCCGGTTTGTAGAATTTAGCGAAGGGGACACCGGCTCCCGAGTCAACAGGCCGATAGACTCCAGGGGCTTGTGTGTCGATGAGATACCCGTCTTTCATTATCGTCTCATTTCGCCCTCTAATGAAAAGGGTTTCCACGACTCGTTATTTTAGGTGCGGGTGCTGCTCCTGGAGTAAACACTTACGAGAGGTGCTATACTTAGAGCGAAGATCGTTCCCTAACAAAACGCCGTCGCGGCGACGTTTATTGAAACCACCGTCGATGCAACGGAGTCGGACCAACCTCCCCATCTGACGGAGGCGGCGACGCCAGTGCGAACACCGTTCGAACGAACGCAACGTCCAGTGGCCAGTCTGTGTCGTGTTCATCGCGGAGAATGCACTACCTCGTTACGCCATCGACACCGCTGGTCGTTACTTCAGACCGGCCGGCCCAGCGCGTAGACCGTGTTCTGTCCGGTTATCTCGACGTCGACGACGTCACCGAGTTCGAGTCCCGCGGTCTGGGCCCCTGGCACGGCCACCTGGCGGTAGGCGCGGTCGTAGCCCACGAGCGAGTCCTCGGTGCCGTCCTCGACGACCAGCACCGAGCGCGTCTCGCCCACCATGTCCTCGTAGGCCGCCCCGACGACGTCCATCTTCACGTCCGTCATCTCGGAGGACCGTTCCTTCTTCAGGGTCCCGCCGAGGCCCTTCATGTCGGCGGCGTCGGTGCCCGGCCGCTTCGAGAAGCGCGTGACGTTGACCTTCTCGGGACGGGTCTCGCGCAGGAGCGCGAGGCTCTGGGCGTGGTCGTGGTCTGTCTCGGTGGGGAAACCGACGACGAAGTCCGTCGAGAGGGTCCACTCCTCCAAGTACTCGTCGAAGGTTTCGACGACCTCGACGTACTCGTCGACGGTGTGCTGGCGGCGCATGTCCCCCAGCACGTCGTCGCTACCGGACTGGACGGGAACGTGCAGGAAGTTGTAGAGCTTGTCCTGCTCGGCGAAGACCGCGGCCAGGTCCTCCCGGATGCCGTGGACGCCCTTCGGATTCGCCATGCCCACGCGGACCCGGAACTCGCCGTCGATATCCTCGCAGATCCGCTCGAGGAGCACGTGGAGTTTTCGCTCGCCGCGATCCCAGCCGTAGACGCCGGTGTCCTGGCCGGTGATTCGCAACTCCTTCGCGCCCGCGTGGACGAGTGCGCGGGCCTTCTCGACGTTGTCCGCCACGGACGGCGAGTCGATTTTGCCCGTCGCCTGCTTCGTGATGCAGTAGGAACAGTCGCTCATGCAGCCCCGGGCGATGGGGAGGATCCCGACGACGCCGTCGAGCACGGGCTCGACGTCCGGCGTGACCGTGGGACACTCGCCGTTCAGGACGAACTCGGGCACCTCGTCCCAGTGGAGGATCTCGGCGTCGACGCCGGCCTCGCGGAACGCGTCGCCCTGGGCCAGCGCCATGCAGCCAGTGACCACGAGGTCGGCTGGCGTCTCCTCGTCGAGTTCCTGTGCCCGCCGGAGCATGTTTCGCTCGGTCTTCTCGACGACGGTGCAGGTGTTGAGAATCGCCACGTCGGCGGCCTCGGGGCCGTCGACGGGGTGGTGGCCGCCCGCACGGAGCGCCCGCTCGATGGCCGCACTCTCGCCGCGGTTGGACGTACAGCCGTACGTCTCGATGTGGTAGCGGGCCATCGCCGTTGTCAACCCCTGTACTCGCGCGGACTAAAGGACGACGAATCCTGACCCGGGGACGGACTACGCTGACGTGGCCCATCACGTCCGGACGTACGGCGACTGACGCTCTCGTTCGACTCGATTTCGCATTCCAAACTCACCAGCACAATATCTTTGGATACAGAACTCGTAGTGCCGCCGTGCCAACCCTCGACGACACTGACCTCGAGATACTCGAACTGCTGATGGCCGACGCCCGGCGGCCCTGGAGCGAGATCGCCGAGGCGGTGGACCTCTCGCCGCCGGCGGTGGCCGACCGCGTCGAGCGGCTCCAGGACGCGGGCGTCGTCCGGCGGTTCACCCTCGACCTCGACCGGTCACAGCTCCGCGGCGGCGTCCCAGTGCTCGTGACGCTGACGGTCGATCCGGGCGACCTCGACGCCGTGCGGGACGTCCTCCGGGGCGACGACGCCGTTGAACACGTCTTCACGACCGCGGAGCGCGATCTGGTCTGCGTCGCGCGGGTCCCCGAGGGCGACGTGCCCGACTGGCTCGCGGGGAGCGTCGAGGCGGCCACGGACCGGGATCCGATCGCGGACTACGACGTGACGCTCCTGACCGACGCGGCGTGGACGCCCAGTCTCGGGGGCACGGAGTTCGCCATCTCGTGTGCCGAGTGCGGGAACACCGTCACGAGCGAGGGCGAGACGGCGCGGCTCGACGGCGACATCTACCACTTCTGCTGTGGCTCCTGCGAGGGACGCTTCACCGAGCGCTACGACCGGATGGCCGACGCCGCCGACTGACCCTTTCCGATCGAAAGTCCGGCCGACCCGAAGCTTACGATTCCGAGTGACAACCCCGTTCAATGGGGAGCCCCTACTAGTAGCCAATGACCACCCGCACCGCACACCTCGACGTCCGGGGGATGAGCTGTGCGAACTGCTCGCAGTCCATCGAGGGGAACCTCGACGACCTGTCGGGCGTTCGCCGCGCGGACGTGAACTTCGCGACGGACGAGGGGAGCGTCGAGTACGACCCCGCCAAGACCTCGATGGCCGACATCTTCGCGGCAATCGAGGACGCGGGGTACGAGCCCGTCGCCGACCAGGTGACGATTGCCGTCACCGACATGTCCTGTGCGAACTGCGCGGAGACGATCACGGCGGCACTTCTGGACGTGCCCGGCGTCGTCGACGCCGACGTCAACTACGCCACCGACGAGGCGACGGTGCGGTTCAATCCTGGCGACGTGAGCCGGCCGGACCTCTACGAGGCCATCGAGGGTGCAGGCTACTCGCCCGTGCGCGAGGACAGCGGCGGGAGCGGGGACGGCACGGACGGAGGCGGCGACGAGAGCGCCGCGGACGTGGCTCGACAGGCCGAGATCCGCCGGCAGCGCCGCCTCACCCTCTTCGGCGCGGCGCTCGCGGTGCCCTTCGTCGTCCTGATGGCCGACCGACTCCTGCTCGGCGGCGACGTCGTCGGCGAATCGGTGCTCGGCCTCGACCTCGCCTGGATCGAACTCGCGCTGGCGACGGTCGTCCAGGCGGTCCTGGGCAAGCCGTTCTACGAGAACTCCTACACGGCGCTGGTCAAGAACCGGACCGCCAACATGGACGTGTTGATCGCCCTGGGGTCGTCGACGGCGTACGTCTACTCGGTCGCGGTCATCTTCAGTCTGATCGCCGGCGGCCGGTACTTCGACACGGCCGTGTTCATCCTGGTGTTCATCACGCTCGGGAACTACCTCGAGGCCCGCTCGAAGGGCCAGGCCGGCGACGCCATCCGGAAACTCCTCGAGATGGAGGCCGACACTGCGACCCTGATCGAGGACGGCGAGGAACGCGAGGTGCCGGTCGAGGAGGTCGCGGTCGGCGACCGCCTGAAGGTCCGGCCCGGCGAGCAGATCCCGGTCGACGGCGTGGTCCGGGCGGGCCAGAGCGCCGTCGACGAGTCGATGGTGACCGGCGAGTCGGTACCCGTCGAGAAGGGCGAGGGCGACGAGGTCATCGGCGCGACGGTCAACGAGAACGGCGTCCTCGAGGTCGAGGCGACGGGCGTCGGCGAGGACACCGCCCTCCAGCAGATCGTCCGGACCGTCAAGGAGGCCCAGTCCCGCCAGCCCGAGATCCAGAACCTCGCCGATCGGATCTCCGCGTACTTCGTCCCCGCGGTCATCGCCAACGCCCTGTTCTGGGGCGTGGTCTGGTTTCTGTTCCCCGACCTCCTCGCGGGGATCGTGGATGCGCTCCCGACCTGGGGGCTCGTCGCCGGCGGGCCGGCAGTCGTCGGCGGGACCGTCTCGGTCTTCGAGTTCGCGGTCATCGTCTTCGCCAGCGCGGTGCTGATCGCCTGCCCCTGCGCGCTGGGGCTGGCGACGCCCGCCGCGACCATGGTCGGGACGACGATCGGCGCCCAGAACGGCGTGCTGTTCACCGGCGGCGACGTTCTGGAGCGGACCCGCGACGTGGACACCGTCGTCTTCGACAAAACGGGGACGCTGACGACCGGTGAGATGGAACTGACCGACGTTGTCGCGCTCGACGGCGGGTCGGTGACCGCGGCGACGGATGGCGGCGAGCCCGCGGCCGACGGCGGCGGCGCGGCGACGATGGAGGGCGAGTCCCTCGACGAGGACGAGATTCTCCGACTCGCGGCGACGGCCGAGTCCGGGAGCGAGCACCCGCTGGGCCAGGCCGTCGTAACCGGCGCCGAGGAGCGGGGAATAGACGTCGGCAGTCCCGACTCGTTCGAGAACGTCCCCGGCCAGGGCGTCGTGGCCACGGTCGACGGCAGCGACGTGCTGGTCGGGAACCGTCGCCTGCTGGAGAGCCACGACGTGGACTCGACTCCCGCAGCAGGGGCGATGGACCGACTGGAGCGCGAAGGGAAGACCGCGATGCTCGTGGCCGTCGACGGCCGCGTCGCGGGCGTGGTCGCCGACGCCGACACCGTCAAGGACTCCGCCGCGGACGCGGTCGGGGCCCTCCGGGAGCGGGACCTCTCCGTCGAGATGATCACCGGCGACAACGAGCGGACCGCCCGCGCCGTCGCCGAGCAGGTCGGCATCGACCCCGAGAACGTCCGCGCGGAGGTCCTCCCCGAGGACAAGGCCGACGCCGTCGAGGCCATTCAGGCC
>Ga0207756_100210_pt1 | contig 30465 bp, 22 predicted proteins | sample A23M1SouthBayCA_FD_187748 | JGI IMG/M metagenome (GOLD analysis project Ga0207756, IMG submission 187748) | Aerobic enrichment media microbial communities from Eden Landing Ponds, California, USA - A23 M1 (3) (SPAdes) | ecosystem: Environmental > Aquatic > Marine > Unclassified | place...
GCACTTTAGCCCGGAACGGGCGCGGGCGGTGCGGAGAGCGCCCGCACGCCCGGAATGGTCGGTCGCGAGCGACGCGGAGGGCGGCAGCGGCGAGCGGGGCGGGCCGCTACGTACACACCTGTCCAGCCGGCCACATCGCTCGGTGAGCCATCTACAGTCCTGGTGGACTCAGAAAGGGCGAGGCCGCCTCGGTCGTCCCCCGACCCCGCAAGCACCGCAGGCACGAGGCGCGCAGCGGCGGTCGCGGGACGTCGAGCGGCCGAGGGCTTTCGAGTGTTCTCTCCACCCGAATCAAACTAGCAATCAGTCAGCTGTTGCCGGCGACCAGGTCCTCGATGAACCGGAACCCGTTCACGTACGTCACCGAGTCCCCGTACCCTTTACTCGCGAGCACGGTTTCGGCGCCTTCGCCGGCCGCAATGTCGGTCGTGTAGATGTAGACCTCGGTTGCCGTTCCCGCACTGAGATACTGGGCAGCCAGGGCGGCGAGGGCGGCGTCGGCACGCTCGACTTCGTCGGCAGGGCGGTCGTCGGCGTTCGCGATATACCGCTGGACGCCATCCATCACCCGCGAGACGACCGGCTCGGAGAACTCCAGCGGCGCCGTAACCGTTGCCCATCCCTCGTCGATTGCGGTGTCGACGGGTGGCGCCTCGACGTCGGGCTCGTCGACGGTCAGCTCCTCGTACACCCGTTCGGGCAGGACGAAGGTGACGTCGTTCCGGCGAGCGAATCGGCGAACAGCCTGGTAGCGGCTGTTCGAGGGCTGTCCCATCGCGACGAACAGGCCGGTGTCGGCGATGTGGAGTGCGCTCACGCGTCGTCAGCCGCGTCGCCGTCGATGTCCAACTCGTCGAGTCCCGCCCCTGCCTCCTCGATGTCGTAGTGCTCGTGGACGACGGGACGGAGTGCCTGCAGAATCATCTCCGCAGCTAGCGGCGAGATGTCGAGATCCTCCGCCATCAGCCGGTGGGTCACCTCGCCACGTTCGCGGGCAACCGCGTAGGTGAGCGCGGTCGCGAGGCCGGCGACGCCGTGGCGGTCGATGTAGGTGTCGATGTCGGCGTCCGTCTCGCGGCGGCCGACGGCGTCGATCAGCGCCGGCGTGATCGTGTACTCGCGGTCACCAGCAGTCGTCGTCACTGTCAGGTCGATCTCCCGGGCGGCGTACCGGCGCGGCTGCTCGTCGTCGGTGACGTCGACGACGCCGGCGTCGACGAGCCGGTTGACGTAGCTGTAGGCGGTTCCCTGTGCGAGCTCGAGGTCGTCCATAACGTCCTGGACGGTCGCCTCCCCCTCCCGAGCGAGGTACGCGTACAGCTGGGCCAGCTGTGGCTCCTCGAGGAGGTCCGCGACCGAGAGGAAGTCCTGGACGATGTCGCCGTCCGCGCGGTTTGAGGTGCGTGACACGGGTCGTTCTTGATTACAGTTTACAGCGAAACGGTAAAGAGTGTTTGGGCCACTCCGCCTGCGTCGCGACGAGATGTTCCTCGAGGTCGCGCGTCCAGTACGTCGCGAGCCCGCCCGGACTACAGCGGGCGCACAGCTGCAACGGGCCTTCCAGATGCCCGAGCTCGACACGGAATCGCGTGAGCGCTGCGAGCGTATCGACGACCAGCCCACAGCCGTCACAGGCGACGTGATCGCGCTCGCCGGGATCCGGCTCCGTCTGAATCGCGCAGTCGACACAGATTGGGTGGGTGACCCGCTCGTCCTGCCCCCAGGTGTGGGCCTCGCCAGTCTCGGTACCGGGCGGCGCGTCGCAAAACGCACAGCCGACAAGCGTCTGCTGCATCACTCGCCCTCCGCGTCGGCGTCGCGGCCGGCCGTCCAGCCGCGATGGAAGACAGCTAACTGTGTCGATGAGTCGAACGTGGTGCCGCTTGGTTCGTGAACCAGAACTTGGTCCTCAGGAACCGGAGTGACGATGTCCGCGTCGACGAGGTCGTTGACCAGGCGTTGGGCCGTCGTGTCGTCGACGTCCGCCGTGTCGCCGCCGGCGGCGTCGCGGTCCTGGGCGAGCTGTTCTTTCTCGAACTGTTCGTAGTCGCGACTCGTGTCGTCGTGCGGATCGGGACCAGGCATGGTGAGTCACGCAGCGCACGCTGTTGCGCGCTGCACGCCTTCCGGCGCCGACAAACAACTCATAGCGTACAGATTCGGTACCTCCTCGGATCGCCCGGCCGCCAGGATACACTAACTCGAGGAGTCGGGCGGAGGGTGGGGGCAAGGGAGTGGATCCACCCCCAGCGTTAACCAACACCGTGTCGGTATCGACCGAGAATGTTGGTTAAGTCTAGCCGCTACGGCGTTCGGAGCTCTCGAACTGGCTTCACGACGAAGACGTCTGGGCCGCTGGCTGCTCCTTCACCTGACCGCTCCGCCGCCGTCGACGCCGACCGCGAGAGCTGGGTGATGAGCTCGTCGCGAACGGCTCGTCGAGGGATGGTGGTCTCGTGCCAGCCCAGTCGGTCGTCGAAGCGCCGTTTCTGGAACTGCTCGCCGACGTCGTCGCCGGCAACGTACTGCGTCCGCGTCGACCGCCCGACCTGCTGGGAGATGAAGACGGCGCCCACGGCCTCGTGCGTGAGCTCGACGAGAGCACACTCCACGAGCGCGACAACCGACGCGTGATCTCGGTCGGTCGGAACCGTCATCTCGAGGTCTGCCCACGGTGCCTCATCGCCGGGGGTAGTTCCTGCCTGATGTGCTGCTCGTGTTTCGCTGCGTCGTTCCGAAGCCATCGTCTATCGGGGGCACGTGATGCGCCCCGCCACCCCCTCGCGGGGGCAACAGACACCACCGAAACGTACCCGGTCAACCTATGTGATAATTCTGATACTTCGGTAGTTCCGCTAACCCTGTGGCGGCCCCTCGGCCTGAGAGAGCCGGCGGCCTTCGCACACTGCATATCGCCTCTTTCTTTGGACGAAAACCGCGATATGCAAGCCGAAATAACGGACTCAAATTGCAGAAGAACCCCGTCGGGCCGATTTGAGAGCGTAGAAAGTACCTCGACGAGTTCCCTGATAATGCTGTGATTTCAGAAATTGCTCGACGGCGGGGTAACGAAAGTAATTTCGGTCGTGTCTGGATTCCTTTGGGTCGCTGATTCACCTATTCTGAGTCCCTCGAGTTCCTCCATCTCGTCACTCCGAATCGTGGAATCCCCCGATTCTCTCGATTCTGACCGTGTTAGGGGCTGAAAATTGCTCGACGGGGAGTTACCTCGTTACCGAATCAATAATATACAGATGATGATATATGGAAGGTCAATCTGGTTGTAAGGGAATAGATGGATTGAGCAATACACATAAAATAGAGCCAATCTAGCAAGCTAATATGAGACGGAGACAATTCATCCGTTCTAGTTGCACCCTTGCTCTAACCCCGTTTATTTCTAAGATCGTTTCTGCAAACTCCGTCTCAGATCGCCCGCCCAAGATACCGGAAGATCACCTGAATTCGTATGGTTGGGAGATGTCTTCAACCAATCCTGAACTCCCCGACTTTGAGGAATCTAAACACATCGAGAACCTTCAGAAAACCAGCTGGGGTTTGAATGCGTTCCACGGAACTTCCGTACGTGACGCAATCGAAGAGAAAACACCGTTCGAAGAGGTCAGACCTCTCAAGCATATCTGGGCTGCTCGTGTCACCACTGACGATGAAGATACGAAAGGGATCTGGACAGAAGGAGAGGAGGCTGAAGCTGTTTCAAATATAGATTCAACTACCGAACATCTCTTCGAACAGTTCATGGAGAACGATGTCTTAGACGGTCGGCTGGAATTTCGGGGAGAATGGCATCGGAAAGCCGTGAGTGAAGGTGGAGGATTCCTTGTAGGGCTGGTCCCTGTTATTGGGGATGGACTTTCCACAGCTTTCAGCTGGAAATGGGATTTACAGACCACCTTGACTACCGCTACTGGGAACACCGGTTCAATCTCAGAGTATTACTTCAGTCTTCCATTAAATGCGATTGCGGAAAACGCAGAAGAAGAGATCGAGAACGAGGTAAACTTGGACTTCCGCGGAATCTACATCGACTGGTTTGCCGAGGGGAACGTGTTCTACTCTATTGGTGGTGTGTATCCGGAAAGCGAGAAGCGGTTGAACGAACAGCTTACAGAGGGGTTTGACGCCGGGATACTGGATTTCGACCCGCCGGAGTTCAATATCTCGACCGACGGAATGTACGAACAGGAGATGCTTGACCTGCTTTCTAAAATCGAGTAATTTGGAGAACAGCTGTTAACTACACTAGATGAACTAACGGATGATCCAACCCAGAGAACGCCCAATAAATTGGGATTCGACAGGTACCGTTAATCAGAATTGCTCAGCGGGACCCGCGGATTCCTCCTTGACCTGCTCGTACATCTCATCCGGGAACGGGAGACTGCCCCAGATCGAATAGGGACATTGGTCTTGGCCGATACAGTAGCGCTGTAGATCGTCGTTATCGCAGTTCATCGGCAACGGCGTGTCGCCGTCGATCGTGTTCGAGAATTCGTAGCGGACCTGGTACTCGGTCTCCTGCTCGTCGTACCACGGCCACCGGGAGAAGACGTCCTTGAGGTCCGCAACGATCTCGTCGAGACTACTGTCCTGGTACTGCGGCAGCCACATCACCATCCGCGCGAAGTTGTAGAGGTCCTTCCGAACCGGCTTCTTCTCGTGCAGTCGCTCCTCCATATTCGCCATACAGGGGAGCTCGAAGAGATCCTCAATCTCCCGGACCTCGATCTGTTCGGCGCCGGTCCTGGCTCGCCCGATTCGGTACGTATTGACGCGCCCGTCGCGGTTGATCGTAACGGCCGAGTGGGACTCGTGGTCGGCCAGCGTCTTCGCGAGACTGCTCGGACTCGAGATCCAGTCCGTTACAGAGGATTCCCACTCGTCCTCGGCGTCGTACGCCGCGACCGCTCGGTAGAGTTCCTTCGCTGTGTGGAACTCACCCGTTTGCGCCACGCCGTCGGGCGCGTCACTCAGGGCCCGTCGGAGGACGCGAATCGTCCGTTCCCCACGGTCCCAGTTCCGCCAGATACGCTCGTGATGGCCGGTCTCGAGGAAGCGATCGATCCGCTCCGTGATCGCCGACTCGTTCGTGGTCAGCCACGTCAGCTGGTCGTCGGAGAGCCCGTCTTCTTGCACCCGTAGGAGCTTCTTGAACGCCCGCTCAGCGTAGTCCCGATACTTGCTGTCGAAATCACCGATCGGGACGTACAGATTGTTGTCCTTCACTTGCGTCAGTATCTCTCCGCCGTCGTCACTCCCCGTCGATGACTCGACCTCCCGAACGAGGCATTTGCGTGACGCCGCCGCCATCGGGATTTCGAGGTACAGGCCATCCCCGAACTCCGGCATCTCCGTGATGCCCGTACAGACCCGACCCGGATGTGGGCCATCCTCACCGGGCTCCTTGCTGTACAGCACGTCGGCGATGTCCTGTTGGAGCGACCCATCGCCGTGGGCCCGAATGAGGGAGGCGAGATTGTTGACGTACAGCTCCCGGATGTCGTAGAGTACCTGGATGTTCCGGGGCGACGCGTGCTCGAACTTCGGGTGCTCTTTCACACAGATCGCACTCAGCGTCGCGAGCACAGCAAGCGTCCCCGGTTCGTCGACGAACGGCTCCTCGGCAGCATCGGCACGAACCTGCTCTTTGAACGCCGCCGTCCCGAACCGCTCGACGTCGTTCACGAGGTCCTCGGGTTGGTCCTCGCCGTCGACGACGTATCGGTTGTAGCCACGTGTAAACAGCTGGTTGATGCGGGTCTCACCGTACTCCAGCGGGAGTGCCGCAACCCGATACGCCATGTCCTCGTCGTCGGTGGGGGTACTCGGACTCATTCGTCGATCACCTCGGGTGTCGCCGACCGAACGTCGAACGCCGGGCTCTCGATTGGTTGGACGATGCTACAGACGTCGGCGTGCAGCGAGTAGGGCAGACGAGCGACACGCCGGCGGTCGGCCGTCACGACGGGGTCGATCGGGATGTCGTACGTCTCGAGAAGGAGGTCGTTCAACACCTCGCGACTCTGCTCGTCGTATCGGTGCGCCGGGTCGGTATCCAGCAGGTAGACGTGGACCCCCTGCCCGCTGTAGACGACCATCGTCTCCTCGGCGTCGAAATCGTCCTCAAAGATGTCGCGCACCTCGAACCCGTACTCGATGGCGCGGTCGACGTCTTCGAAGGCGTACGGATACCCCTCGGGAGCGGTGTCGAGGATACCCGCAGCGTCGAGGAGCGCATCGTCGTCCTGATCATCGACGGCCGCCGACACCATCTCGTCCGCTCGGTCTCGGGCGATCTCTTTGGCGTCGATGTCGACGAGGAGGACCCACGGTCGTTCCCAGTGATCCAGCGCGTAGTAGACGGCGTCGGGCCGTGGGTCCGGTTTCTCCAGCACCTCCGGATCAGCAAGCGCGAACTCGCTCCGCCCCAGCGGGTCGTTGCGAGCGGGGTGTCGAATGAACTCGACGACGTCCTCGAAGTCGTTGAACTCGGATGTCGTTCGGTCCCCCGACGGATCTGTCTGCCACGTATCCCGCCGGATGAAGTCCTTGGCCGGCACCTCGTCTTTGCGAACCGGGTGGGACTCTCGGAAGGCGATGGCGTACTGTTTCGGACCGGTCGCCGTGATGAATTCCGGCAGGTCATCCAGATAGCGGGGGAACTCCTCGGCGTAGTAGGCGTAAATCTCCTCGCGGGTCGCCTGTCGCCAAGTCATTGGTTGAGTTCTTGGTCGAGATTTTTGAAGCCCCGAACGGTGGTCAGCCCCGTAGCATCGAACTCGTCGACGGCGTCTCTGATGGTCGCGAACGACCGTGCCGCCCGCCCGCTGACCCGCTCGTCGATCCGATCGGCGTCGGCAAGGCTATCCAGGACGTCGAGCGCCGTCTCGCGATTGTTGAAGGCCCAGATTGCGTCGGCGTCCACCGCGCTGAGTTTGTCGTAATCCTCGACCGGGGCGTGCCGATTGTTACTCGCGAGCTCTGCTTCGCCGGCCCAGACGAGATCGCTGTCAGCGTCGAAGCCGGCCACGTCCAGTACCGTGCCGTCGTCGGTTTCGTAGTACGGTTCCACGCGACCGACGTCGTCCCGCTGGTGGAGCCAGAGCTCGAGGAGCCGGACGCCAACCTTGTGTGGCGTTTTCTCGCCGAGATCCCCCGCTCCTGGTCCCGCCTTCAATTCTCTCCCGAGGAGATCTCGACCGTCCGGGAGGGCGGTGTAGTACTTGCGCCCGGCCGCGGAGTCCGCTTCCAGGAGGTCCTGCTCCGCGAGCTGCTCCACATGGAGGTCGTCGTATTCGTCCCGGAGCTGGCTCATCCTGTCCAGCAGCGTGTACTCGTCGTCCTCTCTGTTCATCACGTCGAGGACCCGATTCAGGAACCGGACGTCGTCACGGCTGAGCCCGCGTTGTCGGAGTTCGTCATCGGGGACGGGCACGTTACTTTCCTGGACGGGCGTTGCCCCGTTCTCCGGCTGCGTTGCTTGGTCACCAGCTGGTTCCTCGTCCGTCTCGGTGGACTGCCCGAACAGGGGGCTCATCGCTGCCTCGTCTGCATCTGGGTAGTTGTCCGTCTCGGGCTGCGTGGTCGACGTCGACGCGTCCTCGGTCGTCGATTCGCTGATGAACGCGGATTGCGTCGGGTTCGTTCCTGAGTCGCCGTCGGCAGCCGAGCCCGTCGTCTCAGCCCCCGAACTCCCCCAGCCAGTCTCCTCCGGAGCAGTGTTCGACTCAGTCGGCTCTGTCAGCCCGTACTGGGCCTGTGTCCGCTCGACCATCCGTGGCCGGGACACGGACTCGAAATGGTCTTCCTGGGGCTCTGTGAGCGGCTGGTCGCTTTCTGGATGGCCCGGCGCAATCGGGAGCGGCTTCAGCGAAAACGGCGGCGGCCCAGTCTCGCCGAACGACGGACTGGGGAGCTGTGCGATCCACTCGCCACTCGGCAGCGTGTTGATCCGGTTGCGGAGTTCGGTCGGGCTGAGGTCCTCGTGGGCAAGCGACTCCGCGAGGTCGCGCTCGATCGAGATGTTGCCGATGAGCTTCGTCTTGATGTTGTTCAGCACCTCGTCATAGGCCCGCTCGTTCCGATTCCGCACCTGTTCGGGGAACTGCATCACGAGTCCCATACTCAGGCCGAACGACCGGCCCTGCGGCAGGAGCTGTTCGGAGACGAGCTTCGTCGACGCGACCGGCGCCGCCTCCTCGATGATGAGGTTCGTGAGCTTCTCGTAGTCGGTCTGGCCGTCACGCCGGCGCACCTGCACGGCGTCCCAGAGGTTGCTCAACAGTAGTAGGGTGATCGCCCGCTGGGCCTCCGGCCGCAGGTCGCCGAGGTCGAAGATGATGGTGGCGTCTTCATCGAGGAACTCGCGGAAGTCGAAGCGGTTGTCGACGTACTCCCCGGCGTCGTTCTGCTCGGGGACGTGGCTGAAGATCCGCCGGAGATGCGCGTCCTCTTTGAGCTTGTCGAGCCGGTTCCCGACGGCGTCCATCGACACCTGGAACTGGTGGTTGTCCTTCGCGAAGTGGCGCGTCAGCGATTCCTCGATGTTCTGGTTGTCCGCAGAGACCGGGGGAATCGTCTGATCGCGCTGCATCCGGAGCGCGGCGGCGAAGAGGTCGTCCAGCCCGAACACGTCGCTCCCGTACTCCTCGTCGAACAGCGCCTTGATTAGGTAGCTCAGAATCTCGTTCGCGACGAACGCCTGGCCGTACTGCTCGCGGCCCATAATCATCCGGAGGATGTCGTGGAAGTGGTCGACCTTGTCCTGAATCGCGTCCTCACGGTTGCGACCGGCCTCGAGCGCGGGGCGGATGTCGAAGAACGAGAACGCGGGGATGGTCTCCGGGACGCGGAAGTGGTAGACGTCGTCGAGGCCCCCGAACCGCTCGTAGTGGCAGCGCAGGTAGTTCTCACACATCCCGTCACCCTTCGGGTCGACGAGGACGACGGGGCCACCCGTCGACTCGCGAAGCGAAAGGGCGTCGTTGATGATGGCCTTCGACTTCCCGCCACCCGTCGACGCGAACCGGCCGTAATGCGTCGGCAGCAGGTCCGGCGGGATCCGGATGGGATCCGGCCGCGGCTCGCCGTTCTCGTCGAGCGCGTAGCCGATGGCCATCCCGTCCTGGAACTGCTGGATCAGATCCGGATTCGGCCACGGGAGCGGGTTCCGACTCTGCTGTTCGGCTCTGGTTCCTCGCGTCCCTTCGACGGTCAGCTGTTCGGAGGAGGGGACGAGGACGAAGTTCGCGAGCTCCGTCCCACAGAGGACAAGCTCGGGGCGTGTCTTCCCCCGGCCCGTCGTCAACTCGCGATTGAGGAGGCGCTGGAGAGCGGCCCGTGCCTTCTTCTCCTTCGTCTTCTCACGGAAGCCGCTGTCCCGGAGGCGTTGTCCCTCGACCTCGTAGAACGGTCCATCGAGCGGGTCGAACACGGGGAGGAGCGAGTCCATCCGGCCATCGAGGACGTCGCGTGTGTCGTCGGTGGGGACGCCGACGGCCCGGATGTTGACCGTGAACGACCGTTTGGCGTTCTTCGCGTCGATGTACTCGATCCGCTTCTCGACGGCCTCGCTGAGCTGCCGGTCGTCCTGGTCGCTCCGTTGCTCCTCGACCTCGAGCAACGACCCGACGACCTCCTGGAAGAACGTATCCCTGCCGTCGACGAGGTCCTCTTTCCGCACCTCCGCGTCGGACTGCCAGCTGGCACGCCGTTGGAAAACGACTTGGAACGCGGTCGGCGCTGTCGCCTCCATCAGATGGTCGATCAGCGATGCCAGCGCCGCGCCGGGCTCGTCGACGGACGAGAGGTCGCCGTTCGTTTCCTCTGCCGTGAACGGCGTCAGCGAAGTCATCCAGTCCTGCTTCCGCGACGCGGAGCCACACCACCGGACCCCGAGCGGCGAGACGGCGTCTTGGGCCGGGCGCGCCAGAATCGTTCCCGCCGGTGTCATCGTCGGCTTCTCGATGGCCCGTCGCTCTTCCTCGTCGTCTGGAAGTGCATCGGGCGGCGCTAGTTCCAGGGCTGAGTCCCCAACAGTCACGTGATGATCGGGGACGCTCGTGGCTGCCGTACCGCCGTCGACGACGGGGTCCGCTTCGGCTGCCTCGGAGTCCGCTGATTCCTCGTCGACGATCTCGTACTGTTCTGCCGGGCCAAACTCGTACTGCAGCCGCCCGGCCTCGTAGTGGTCCGCGAATTCCTGCGGTGTGAACTCGACTGGCTGAATGAGCCGAGCGGCGACGTCGACGTCGACGTGCTCGATGTCGAACGTGGCCGGATAGATGGAGCGGAGGCGCTTCTCAAGCGTATCGAGATGGGCATCGGCCCCGTAGAAGAACTCTACCGGGTCGTCCGGACCATCACTGATCGCGAGGAACTCGAACCGGGGTGGTGTCTCACTGTGGAGTGGGTTCAGCTTCGCCCCGAGACCCGACGAGCCGGGCGTGGTCAGCTTGTGGAGGCTGTCGAGGACGCGAGGGATGCTCTCCGGGTCAAGTCGCTCGGATGTCGGCGTGACGCGCAGGTACTCAGCCATCGTTGGTCCCCTCCGTTGATCCGCCGTCTGGCTCAGCTTCGACGGCGTCTGATTCCTCGTTCGGTCCGCTCGTTTCGTTCGTTCCGTTCGTTGCTCGATGCTCGAGCTCGTCCTGGAACTCCTGCATCTCGGTATCGACGGCGTCGTCGCCGGCGCCGGGCAGCGAGGACCGAACTTGGGAAGTCGGGTCGAAGTCGATGACCTGTTTCTCCTTGGGCATCGCTTTGACTTGGATGCCCCGCCACTCGCCGTCGACGCCCACGAGGGCCTCGGAAAAGCCGGCGTCCTCGTTGCCCGGCACGGCGTCCTGGACGAACCGCATCTGCGCGTAGTTCAGCCCGAACTCGTCTGCCCACTCCTCGTCCATCCCGTCGAGGCGGTGGAACTGCTTGACTGCACACTGGTCCAGAATGGCCTCGCTTTCGGCGTGCTCGAAGAATTCGTCGACGGTCTGCGTGACCAGCCGAATCGAGAGGTCGTGATGCCGGTGGTGGCGGAACACCGTCTCAAGGAACGCCAAGCTCGCGGCGTCCTGCATGATGTAGCGCGCCTCGTCGATGTAGAACACGACCTCCTTCTCCGAGACTTTCGCCCGCTCGTAGACCAACGAGATGAGTAGCTGCATCGTCAGCGCCGTGCTGCTGTCGACGCTGCCCTCCTGCTGGGCGAGGTCGAGGTAGATGACCTTCTCGTCGCGGATATCGAAGTCGGACTCTTGGCCGAGGTTGCCGTGCCGACCGTCGTCCTCGAAGGGGCGGAGCTGGTCGAGTAGCCACGTCGCGTCTTCCTTGATCTTCCCCGCCTCCTCGTCGGACCGGACGACGAACTCCTCGGGGTCGTTGACCATCTCCTCGAAGACGTCCATCATATCCTGAATCGTCGGGCTCGGGTTGTCGTGCGTCGAGATGTCGTCGGTGATCCCGTTGCGCTTGTACGCCCGCTTGAGTCCGAGTTCGAGCGTCGTCCGGCGGTCTCCGAGTGAGATGCCCCGTAGCGCGAAGAAGTTCGTCAGGAAGCTCATCGCGTCGTCGAGCTTCTCGTTGAACGGGCTGGCGTCTTCGCCCATCGCCCGCTGGACGTGCTCGGGCGTCTCCCGAATCTCCAAGGGATTCAGCCCGAGCGTCCCGCCGACCGTGATGCGTTTGGCGTCGAGGGCTTCGGCGACGCCGGCCCAGTTATTCAGCGGCTCGAGGATGATGCCGATACGGTCCTTACTCTGCTCGATCGACCGGATGAAGTTCTGTTTCGAACTGAACGACTTCCCGGAGCCGGTGTCGCCGACGGTGAACATCGCGTAGCCGTTGTCTCTCGCGAACGGGTCGATGACGACCGGACTCTGGTTGTCCTTGTGAATCCCGAACTCGACGCCACCTTCCTCGAGGATCGTCGCGTTGTGCGGCGAAGACAGTAACGCGCCGACGGCGCCGCCGAGCGCGATTGACGTACGACCGAACTCGTTGTCGCCGATGGGTGCGGCGGACTGGAGGGCGAGATCCTGGCGACAGATGGCCGTCTTCGGCGTGAGGTTCGCCGGGTCGTCACGGAGCGCGCTCTTGACCTTCTGGACGGCGTCCCTGAGGTCCTCCTTCTCGTCGGCCCGGACCGTGATGAACATCCCCTGGTCGAAGACGTTCGCGCCGTTCTCGACGGCCTTGTACGTCGCTGCGGCCTCGTTGGCACGTTCCTGTAGGTAGGCACTCCGGACGCTCTGTTCGAGGTCAGCGTCCACCTGGAGGTCGTCAGCGATGTCCTGCAGTTCGTTCCGGGCCCGCTCCTGGTTCTTCGGCGTGATGTGGGCCGTCAGGTCGAACTGCACGTCGGTCATCTCGAAGAGCTCGGAGAGGTAGCCGTCGTTGGGGTAGTCCGGGTAGTCAGCGATGTACAGCGTCGTCGTCCACTGCTCGCCGACCCGTGCCGCGCGCGTCTCCCACTCGATCGCCGCCGGCGCGGTAACCGTCTTGTGTGACTCGGCGATGTCCTCGAGGAGCTGGCGTTCGGTCGCGCCCTGTTCGATGGTCTCCTCGTCGAGGACATCAGAGAACTCGACCTCTTCCTCGTCGTCGTCGGTGTACCAGTCCCAGAGGAGTTTCCCGCCGATCCCGACCAGTACCGCAAGCAGGATGTAGAGAGCCGCTCCTTCAGCTGAGGTCGGATTCGTGAGCCACTCCGTGAGCTGGCCAACGGCTCCGCTGCCCGTCTGGAGGACGAGGTTACGCATCGTGGGCATCCTCCCGGCGCGAGTGGCCGATGATGGGTTGTTCGCGAACGACGCTCTCTGCGTCGTCGTACTCGTGTTCGCGGCCGTGCCAGAAGTCCATATTCAACACGAAGAGTTCGACCGTGCTGAGCCGGCGTGCGGACCACCCTGAGGCCTGCTGGATGAACTCCGAGCGCACATCGTTGACCCGGCTATCCAGCTTGTCGAACATCTGTGCGCGGCGCTCGACATCGGTGAGGTCCTCGCGGCGGGTCACAAACGGATTGAACAGAAACCCGATGACGGGGAACTGCGTCAACTTCTCGGCCGGCGTCCCCTCGTCGCGGAAGCGGTCGTAGACCTCCAACGGGGTGACCTCGACGCCGATGTAGTACCGCACCTGTTGGATACCCCGTTCGCGCATCTCCTTCGGCCGCGTCTCCCGATACTCTTCGAGGAGCTCCCGGAAGATCGGGTTCTCTTTGACGTCCTCGTCGTTCAGGCGGTCGTCGATATTCTCCGTAATCTGTTCGACCGGGAACGAGCGGGTCGTCGCGTGGAGTTTGAGCTTCGAGTCCAGTTCCTTGTTGGCGAACTCCTCGCCGGCGTCCTGGAGTTGCGCCCAGTCGTCGGACATCGCGAAGTCCATGTTGCCGGGGTCGACCTCGATGAACGCCTCCATCGTGCCGTCGGCGCGTTGGATCGCGCCAGCGCCCGGCCACGCCCGCTCGATATTCGTGAGGTCCTGCGTCCGCTCGTCGGGCTTGAATGGCGTGTAGTTCGCGAGGCCGCCCTCGTTGCGGTCTGACTCGTTGGTACTCGTGTCGGCGTCGGCGGGCGCACTGAATGTGGCCTGCGGTCGCTTGAGGTACCGATAAACGTCTTTGGTCCACGTCCAAGCGTTCAGGTGGGTTGGTGAGACGTAGATGACGGCAACACCAAAACCAAGCCCGCCAGCGACGAACGGGAGGGCAAGCGACTCGACCCCGGTGAGGCCAGCGATAAACAGCCCAATAATGGGGAAGGCGATGAGCATGCCGACGTCTCCTTCCTCGATATTGAGATACGGGATGCGACTCTCCTCGCCGAACTGATCCATGATGCGCCGTGCGGCTGCGTCTTGGTCGATGGACATTGTTAGTGGATACCTCTATCAAAGTCCATTCCACGGTCTTCGCCGTCTGTCTCCGACGTCGTACCACTGGGGTCATTCTCGGTGCGTCGGTACGAGGGCGTACTATCTCCATCCGCTCCATGACCGCCTCGGGCCGCAGCTTTCTGTGCGACAGCATGGCCGGCTGCGGCTTTCGGCCCCCACCGGGCCGCTGTTGTCGCGACGCCGGCCCCGCCGACATAGGCCCCGGCGGCGACACCGCCGATGAGGGCCGCTCCCTTAGTCGTACCACCAAGAACCCTCGCCGTCAGCGGGGTCGCGTATTTGAACGTCTTCCAGGTCACATAGAGTGCAACGAGGGGGAGTGAAGCCGCAACGAGATACTTGAGGAACGCTGATCCCGGCGTCAACGCCCCTCCAGAATAGAGTAGGTCGTATCCTTTGAGGACTATCGCAGCAGGCAGGGGTAGGATGGCCAACGGGACGAACCGTTTGCTGAATCCCATCGCGACATCAGAGAGGACAGGGATATTGCCGTACGCAACGGCGAACGCGATGGGCATCCCGTACAGGTAGACGTAGAGGAGAATCTGCCGGATGTAGAACAGCGCCTCCAGTGCCCACATCGAAATTCCTCCGATAAGAGCAAAGAGGAGACCAAGACCGGGATTGGTAATCGACCCCGTAATGAACTGCAGCATAGCAGAGGACAGCGAGGACAGTTCCGGCATCAGGGCAATCGTGAACCCATCAACAAGGTAGAGCACGAGCGCCCCAATCCAGTACCAGGTAATAATCAGAAAGGCTCCGACCCAGGCAGTCTTCTTGGTCTTCCGAGCCTCGTACGCACTCCCGATATTGAAGATGCGGATGGTGTGTCGTCCCTGAACGCTCATCACAAGTAGCAGCAGAGAAATCAACATGATCTCGCCGCCGATGAGCCCTTCTTGGATTGCTGGCCAAGGGGCGTTACTTGGTTCTCCGAAAATGAACGTCCCGTCAGTCTGGGGAGTCGGAGTGCCAAACATCTCTTCGGTCAACGTCTGATACCCCGACCGAAGCCCGTCCATGAACAGACCGATGAACCAATCGACGACGTCTTTGAACCCCTCGAGAACGACGTCTATCAGGTCCACCATCGTTAGGCCTCCGTGATTGAAACCTCGCAGTCACTCATCTCTGTGGATCCGGAGTACTGTACATCGAAAGATTTCGATACCTGGTCGCCGCCAACCTGGGTTCGGACCGTGACGGTGAACTGGCCGCTGTTCCCGTCAGGGGAGCATCCCATCCCCTCTTGAGATTCAGAACCAAACGGGAACGAGCTACTGAACAGGTCGGTAGTTTCTCCTGGCGAGATCACTATCTGCTCGGTTTCATACATACCACTACCTCGGGGATCTTCAACCGGGTTTGGAACATCACCGGAAAAATCAATTCAACAACCGCATCTGGTCCGTTTCCAGTGTTTTCGACGGTGACGTACGCTTCCCCGTTCTTTAGCCGATCCGTCTCGGTATCTCCGTAGACTTCGTCCCACGGCTTCTCAGGGTTATTCCGATAAAGACCGACATCTTGAATCCCGATTTCCGGCTGAATTACTGAGGAACTATCAACTAGCGTTTCTTCACCGCTGAGGGCCACGACAGTATACTCTCCAGGTTCGTAGGATGTTCCAATCTCGAAGGAGACCTGTTGTGACCCAGCAGCAGTTTCTCGTTGACCGAACAGCTCCCCATTCGGCTGGACGAGATTGATCTGATCTACTCCCTCCTCTGATGAGTATTCAACGACGAGTTCTGTTCCCTCTACGGTGACTTGCTGGATAATTCCACTTTCCTCAGACGGGGCTGAATTGTCGCCACCTGGGGAATCGCCGTTGTTGAGACATCCGGCCACATTCACAAGAGCGGCGCCGGTGACTGTTCGGAGGGCGGTTCGCCTACTGATAGGTGGGGTATCTCGTTTCATGAATTGTGTTGGAAGATGTCTTCTGGACCGAGCATCCGCAGGAGGCGCTTGCCAGCGTAGAACATCACGAAGAAGGGCAGGAGCTGCCAGCCGACCTCGAACACCAGCGCAAACCAGCCGTCGATCGTCTCGAGTTGGTGCCAGCGAGCCGTCGCGGTATCGCTGACGTATGCCGGGTCGTGACCGAGCCACGAGCCCGGATGGTACCGAGCCGTGTAGATGCCCGGTTCGTTGATGGTCACGATCGCCACCCCGGAGGCGTTGGTCTCGACGCGCTGATCCGCGACCGTGATGTACCCGTTTCGGCTGGTGCCGCCGATTGGATACTGACGGCTATCGTCGAGCGCAATCGGCGCACCGGTTTGATTATCCCGAAGTTCGACCTTGAGCGTGGCTTGCGACTGATTCTGCTGGATAACTTCGACAGTGAGATTGCTGCGGCGGAGCTGCCGCTCGGAGCCTGCGTCCGGCTCGACGATTGACGCATTCACGCCCCGGACGATTCCCGCAACATGGAGCGCCTCTCGATCGACGTTCTCGGCTCGAACGGCGACGCCGTACGTCGTCGTGTACGACTGGTTGACTATGTCGATGTTGATGTTCTCACCGATGGTGCTGACCGGAGACGGGTGTTCAGTCCCCCAGGTCTCGATGAGTTCCGGTCCATCTCGAACAGGCTCGGCACGCGGCCCGATCCGTGAGGGATACGCATGGACGTAGACCGGAATCGCGTCCGACTGTACGGTTGCACTAGCAGTCCGATTCGACCGAACGAGCGTGTCCCAGCTGGTGTCCCGAGCGGTGTAGAACCGCCAGATGCCACGGACCCGTGCCTCACCGTCCTCCGTGAGCGTGTACCCCTGCCACGGCCGCGACTGGAAGATGGCCACGCCGGCATCACCGTTCGGATACTCAGCGTAGTAGGGGTACGCGGAGAGGTCGTAGATCTCGACGGCGATCGAATCGGACACGTTGCGTGATTCCGTCCGATAGGTAACGTCGACGTCCGTCCGGTCACCCAGGTCGGTTCTGACGGTTTTCTTCAGCCGGACGCTAATCTCCGCTTCCAGCGTGAGATTTGCACTCCAGTCGTCCTCGATCTGGTAGTCGAGGGCAGGCGTATGGGCTCCGTCACGCTCGGCGATGGTCTCGCCGTCCTTCTTCAACCGGACTTCTTCGATCTCGTGCTCCGTGAGCGACCACGAGATAGTCGTGTTGCCGGAGGAACTCCCGTTGGGGACGCGAACGCGGTAATCAACGAACCCGGGCATCGTCCCATTCGGTGCGATGTACAGTGGGGTTTCACCGGACTCGAGGTGTCCACGAGTAGAGGGCTGGACCGCGAAGACCGTCGCGTGAGCATCCTCGATGAAGACGCCGTCCTCGAGGTCTGCGTGCGGTGGATGTACGGACGTATCTGGGCCGCCGGCGTCGAGGTCCTCAAAGTCGTTCCGCGTCCACGTCGCCGCTGTCGCGGGCGGCCGTTTGAACGTAATGTCCGTCCCGTTCGCGACTTGCTGGACAGCGGAGCGGTCCTCGCCGTAGCGCTGGCGGTACTCCTCTTGGCTGATGTAGTTGTCCGCATCCCGAGACCACAGCGTTGCCGACTCGTTTTCCGTGAGCCCGTTCCCCTCCGTACCCGGTCGCGGCGGGTCAGCGGCGACGATACCTGTGAATAGGCTCGTCGCGAGCAAGCCGGCCATGAGCACGGAGAGCTCTCGATGGTTCATAGGATCGCAACGGGGACTGCGGAGTGGTTACCAGGGGACGAGGTCGACGCATTGGGCCAGGGGGAAGCCCATCATCGACCCGGCGACCGTGTACATCGGGCCGAGGACGACAAGGACGACCGCGGACTTCATCGCGGAGCGCTTGTGTCGCTTGAGGCCCTTCTTCTGCTCGGGACTGAGGGTAAACATCTCGATCAGGGAGTCAGCCTGCCAGACGATGGCAAGGCCGACGATTCCCAGCGCGGTGCTCAGCTGGAAGAAGCCCTCAATCATGCTCGGGAGGTTGTCTGCGCTACAAACCGCGTTACTCTGGGCGGCGACCGGTTGGACAGCGAACAGGCTCAGGAGGACGACGGTGAGCGCTGCCTGGCGAGGGATTTTCCCGGTCAGCAGTAACTCGTTTTCAGTGCTACGCTCAGGGTTGGAGGGAGTCTGGTCCTGTGACATAGTGAGCTAATCATCTGCGTCATCCCCAGCCGTTTGCTGGCTCTGCTGGGTTTCTACAAGCGACTGGAGATCAGTGAAGCGGTTGGTGTTTTCAGCGACTTCTTCGAGTGTATAGCCCTGTTCGCGAGCCCGTTCGAGGAGTTCACGGAGTTCATCAGGGTCGACGCCACGAACGTCCATCTCCTCACGGAGGGCACGGCGATAGAGGGCGGAGGCGTTGATATGGCCGTTCCACATCAGGTACAGATCATCGATGTCTTCGATGGTGACTGACCTCGTAATCATACATACGGGTATGGGTAAGCACCGGCTGAGTCCCGGTACATGTTTTCTAAATATCCTGATGGCTAATAAATATTTTCTGGTAACTAATTGAGGATATGGGCCAACCCATACTATTAGCCATCCAGTATCCGGTGCATCCGCCACAGACGTCGGCCAAATTCAGCACAGAGGCGGAAAAAGCACCTTCGGGAAACGATCTCACTCGCGAAATTCGAACCTCCACGCCACGAGGCTGGACCGTCTTCCAGTCGTTGGCTTCCGTACATCGCCGGCGTCTTCGAGTAGTTCTATGACTCCTATGGCGAGTGATTATTGATATTCGTCACGACAGGGTGTATGACCGCATAGACGCACCAACTACGGTGACCCTTCGTGGAAGGAATTCCGTCAAGAGCCCTCGTACCAATTGATCAATGCGGTTCTCAAAACTATATTCGCGAAGAAGATCGACCGCCCTGGTTGGTATAAAATAACTAACTCGATTGACCTAATCCTGCGGGTAAGTTGGGGTCTATCACTGAGATCTTTTTTCTCGTGGGATCAATTCGTCGATGAAGGTGGCGAGAAGATCGTCGGGCTCATATTCAAAATCATCCGCTGGTGGTTCCCAGAGTTCGACAGCAAACGCCGTCGCATTTGTGGCATGTCCCTCAGTAGCCCTAACAATGAGAACTGCGCTTCGATAAATTACGATTGTCTTATCATCATCAACATCAAGATATTCGATTGCGGCTTCATCAAGTGCAACCCGAAGGTCTCCCGGTTCATTCAATGTACAGCGCTGGACCGGCCCATCCTCACTCGTCATACCAGTTACTACCGGGTGTTTGTACAAGTACCTCAGGATACCATGACCGACAGGTAGTCGATCACACCACCTTTCAACTGTTGTCAATGATCCTCTTGTTTATTAAACAAGGCTTGAATTGACGTTATATAGTCGTAACCCGAGTTGCGTCGTTGTCAATCGCTTGTGCGTCTTCAGGCAGTAAGGCGACCACGAGATACTCAGCGTAATCTTCGAAGTAGTCGACGAGTGGGGCGATTCGGTCTGAGTCAATAGCTTCCAGCGAATCCACCAACATGAATGGCACCGTCTCGTGAAGGTCGTGGACGAGATAGCCTGCCAGTGCGAAAATCAACCCCGTCACCTCGCGCTCACTCTCGCTCAGATGTTCAATCGTATCTTCGTAGGCGGCTCCATTTTCCGTCGTTCTGACGATATGGAGATCGAACACTGTCTTCTCGACTTTCTGTCGCCCCTCACGTACTGTCTGCTCGACACGTTCGATCCAGATTCGGTCGAGGTTTTTGTAGTCCAGAATTTCCAGCATCGCCTCCATATGGTCGTTGAACTCCTCAATCGCCTCGGCTTCGATCTGGTCAATCTTCGTTCGTTCATCGGCCAACTGGTCTCTCAACTCCTCGCGTTCTACTCGGAGATCTTGGGCATGGTCCAGCATTTCTTCGATCTCTTCGATTTCCTCGGAGATGCCCTCGAGATCTGATTCGAGACCGTCGATTTCAAACTCGAGTTGGTTGGCTTCCTTGTGAAGCGAGAGGACCTCGTTAAAGTCCTCAGATTCCAGATCGTCGATCTCGGCTTCGAGTGATTCGACGTCGTCGGTGAGTGCCTCACGTTTGGATTTGAGCGACTCAAGTTGGTCTTCGCGGCTCTCAAGTTCAGCTTCGATGTCTGCGAGGTTGCGCTCGATTTCCTCACGGCGGTTCTGCTGTTTTTTAGCCTCGCGCTGAGTGGTTTTCAATTCCTCGAGGTCGGACTTGACCTCGTTAAGTTCCTGCATCAACTCCTGCCGGCGTTCTCGGAGACGTTCAACAGTGTCCTCAATCTGGTCGCGTTCTACCATAGAACCACACGTCCAACACGTGAGTTCATCGTCAGCGTCAGCAAGTAGTTCGTCGGTTGGCGAACCGGTCGACTCGGACTGGTCGGCCACATCGAGCGTCCCGAGTACCTCGTAGTCCTCTTCTGCCAGTCGTTCTTCGTTGTACTGGATAAGGCTCTGGAGGTCCGAAATCTGCGAGTTCAGCGTTTGGCGCGACTCCCGGAGTTGTTCGATTTCAGTATCGAGGTGTTGGTGATCGCCCATCGGCGTCTCGGGCAGGTCCGCAAGATCGGCTTCGAGATCACTACGCTCCTGTTTGAGTGACGTGATACTCTCGGTTTGCGTTTCGATCTGGCGGCGCGTCGATTCGAGTTCTGAGCGCGTTGCGCGGAGGTCATCGAGTTTCTCTTCTAACTCTTCTTGTTCCCGCCGACCTGTCTCGATATCACGGTTACTTTCCCCAATTTCAACTTCTTTCTTCTCGAGCTCATCCTTTTTATCCTGTATCTGTTCTTGTATCTGTGCTCGTTGTTGTTCAAGCTCAGGGATATCTGCTTTTCTATCCTCGATGGTGGTTAGATTATCATTTACCTCATCCTTTCTCTTTTCTAATTCACGGATTCTGTTTTTAATATCGTCGACGTCGACAGGGCGCATGATTATTTCACGAAGGTCGTCACCACGGGCGACGGACTGTCGCGCTTCGTTGGTTTCGAGGAGGAACGCGAAGAGCTCCGCAACTTCAGGATCGTTGAGATAGCCGTCGCCATCGAAAGAGACTGAATCACCTGTGCGGGTGAGTGTCCGTTTGTAGGTCTCGCCGTTGAGTGTGAGTTGAACGTGCCCTTCTTCGGCGTCGCCTTTGAGTGTCGCCTGATCGCTCCCCATGGCAGCCATGATCGATTGAAGAAACGATGTCCGGTTAGTCGCATTCTTGCCTGTCAGAACGGTAACGCCTGGGGGAATCGAAACCTGGGTACTGTCGATACCGCCGATATTTTCGGCCGAAAATTCTGCTATTTCAGACACGGATTCAGTGGTTGACATACACCCAAGAAGGATCTCCATCTATTAAAATCGTATGTCCGTTTCTCTGTGAGAGGGTCTACTTGTCTTTGTCAATCGGATCGAAGGCGTTCTCAACAGCAGGAAACACCCCGCTTTGAACTTCATCCACATAGGATTCTACTGCATCAGATATTATCGAATTTAGGTCAGCGTACTGTTTCGAAAGACGGTATGACTCCTTGCTAAGACCTAACACGTCTGTAATCACTAGTACTTGACCGTCCACATATCTCCCGGCTCCGATACCAATGGTCGGAATATCAACTGCCTTAGTGACCCGCTTCCCAGTCTCTTCGGTAACGGCTTCAAGAACGATGGAAAATGCCCCGGCTTCTTCGATTTGTTTTGCCGTATCAATAAGCGACTCAACAGTGGTCGACCTCTCGTCGCCTCGTCCTTGCACGTATCCTCCACCGATTTGATTCATTCGTTGCGGTGTTAACCCAATATGTCCCTGCACCGGCATTCCGAGTTCTGTGAGTCTATCAATTATTTCAATAGTTATTTTCCCGTTCGGTGGTGTTTCTAATTTCACCGCATCAGCCCCAGCCTCCTTCATAAACTGACCTGCGTTCTTAACTGACTCTTCCATAGAGGAACCGTACGATAGAAACGGTAAATCGCCTATTACCATCGCATTTTCAACGGCACGGTCAACAGCTGCTGTATTCGATAACGCCTCATCGAGAGTGACTTGCAGGGTGTCATCATACCCTAAGTGATTATCTCCAGCACTGTCTCCGACGAGGATCATATCGACACCGCCATTATCGACTTGGCGAGCGATGGGGGCATCGTATGCAGTCAGCATTGTCAGATTTTCCCTGGATTTATACTTCTCACGAATGTCAGGAACTGCTAGACGGCTCATAGGCTATGGTCCGTGCGATTTGACTTTAAACTTGGTAATTAATGACTGTGCTACTCGGTATGTTCTTTGTCTTTGTGGACTGACTCAAACTACTTCAATCCGTGCGCACGATTCTATACAAATCGCTATTGATTATGAGCGCAACTCGAATCAGTGTGATAGGGAAATTGCTTTCATTTTCTCGGACCACTCATGTTAATTCTATTAACTAATTTAGCAGGATATAATTGACCAGATTCTATTATACGCACTGACTGTCCAGAACCAGATTGTGTGCCATATACCGTTATACAGGGATATCAGAGTGATTTCCTCGTTGCATTTGATCCGTAGATCTCAGAATATATGTAATATTTTGTGTAAATATGAATCGTATTTATATATAGTAAGCAGTACTCCAATTTTCCAACACAAAATCTCTACTGAAGCCCATGGGATTAAGAGCTTCCTTGGATTCACAATTGTACATCTGTTATTATACCGGCGAAGCATACGCATCTGGCTGTTGGACAAACCGGTAAAAGAATCCCGATGACAGTAATAGCTGAAATATTATATGGCACTTACATCTGGCTACGTTTCACGAACAATAGTTTGAATCAACGATTAGCAATTCGGCTGTACTCCGCCGATACGAAAACGGGCTATCATCTATTTGGTCGGTTTTGTTGGCACTATTGGGCGGGCTAGGCCCCTGTATGAGAAATCTGTTTACACTTGTCAATTTTATCGGTCTGTGTGAAACCTCTGCTATCATATTTTCCTTCGTGTATATAATATCTTTATTCTTATATTATATTGATTTGGCATTTCTACTATGTATACGGTTATTGTTTACCAATGGCAATAGAAGTGTTTTACCGCAGGTTGACGGTCATCTACTAATTTGTCTGACTATCAAAAAATGGGTTACCCGGCTTTGCATGTTAGCATCAGGGAAACTCATGATCGAAATTATCCGTCCGTGCTACCGCCTACGTCATGCTCCTACATCGAGGTACAAAGCTGAGTTACGAATACGTTCAGTTTCTATGTGCTCAACGGCGCTGATGCCGTTAAGCGTATGCCCAATTCGTAGTCAGAGTCGGTGTGGGATTTCTTCGATAGATTCGAGATGAGAATCCCGATGGACCATTGGTCGTAATTCTCGGCAATTTCCACTCTCACTACACCAACGATATCAAAAAACTGGCTGACAAATTTGGGATTCAGTCTGTATTTCTATCGAAATACTCGCATCATCTCAACTCGGCTGAGCCGCTCTGGAGGGAACTGAAGTACGTGCTGTTACGTGTATTCGTGACCAATGAAGACGCATCCAATCACTGATTCAAGAGATTTTCGACGAATTCTCACCGAAGTTGAGCTACGCTGATGACTTGATCGACACGTTCCTCACAGATTCTAAAGGTTGCATCAATGATTATAAATGGTCAGTAGTCCGCCCAGTCTGTTCATAGGTCGTGACACCTCCTTTGAATATGTCTGAAACACGATAACGAGCGACGATCAAGGAGTCACACAAATCAGGTAACAGAGAGATGATCCTCAGCTTTGCTCGGTATCTCTGTGTGAACACGCCGCTACGAAACACTGAGGGAGACAGCTAGATATCCGTCGATGTACAGACAGCGGTGTGAGTGGTGTGCGGCACTCCCACGCTAAGCGTCGCCGACTACAGCCTTAACGATTGTCTGGTGGGCCTTCCGGAGCCGGTAGTGCACTGTCGGTGCGGAGATGTCGAACGCTTCCGAGAGTTCGTCAACCGTCGTATCCCGGGGCCACGCATAGTAGCCCCGAGCGTAGGCCGCTCTGAGAGTTGTTTCCTGTTTTGGGGTGAGCTGGTCCGTGATGTGGTTCTGGAACCCAGGTCCCGACGTAATCGGCCGATTGACCGACTGTTTGCTCATGAGCTCGACATTGGGTGCCACCTCACGAATCGCATCGACAACGGTCCGGACGTCAACCGCTGGTGGCAGCTCGATATCGAGGAAGACATCGCCGTCCACGAATTGGGCTGTCGTCATTGAACCACCATAGTTTCTGAGGATGTCGGTTGGCAGATTCGGCTGTTCGGTGAACCGAAGTTCGATGCGGGCCGGGACGTCGTCGTCGGCTTCGCGAACCACGGTGCAGTCACAATCCAGAGGAGTGTCCTGCAGGAAGGCGCTCACACGCTTAGGATCAGCGTCGTGGATAGTGAGATAGTAGATTGCTCCGCCGTCGTTAGTCGAGACCCACTGTTCGAGGGCCAGTTCACAGTCAAACTCGGTGGACGCCTTGCTGAGCAGGAGATTGGGGTCTGGTAATCGAAGGGCTAGGGTGACGGCCGTTTCGGCGCTCAGCGCTTGCTGGCTGTGGACGCGCTGAATCGCCAGCGCGATCAACTGGCCCAGGTCTGCCAAGACAGTTTGCTCTCCGTCGCTGATGGTCTGGCCGCCTGGCGGATGGACCACCAGCACGCCGTAGGTCACCTCTCCAGTCGTGAGTGGGACGGCCGCCAGCTCGTGGTGATTGTGGCCAAGAGCGGTCTCTTGACTGGCATGTAGGACTGCATCATCAGTCGTGATGTCGACGACATGCACGGCACCGGAATCGATGGCCGTTTGGGCCGGCTTCTTGAACGCCGGGTTGTCCTTGAGATAGGACGCTTCGATACCGGCGGCTGTCTGGGAAATCACTGTTTGGTCGCCGGTCACAGTTGCACCACGAACCCCGATCCAGGCACTTTGATACAGTTTCGACGCAGTCAGGCGGTCGCAGATGGCCGCTTCGATGGCCTCTCGCGAATTGGTGTCCTGGAGTGCCTGAATGAGTTCCCGGACAAGTGTATCGAGCCGATTTAATTGTACCAGTTCATCACGTCGCTGCCTGAGTTCCTGTTCGTACTCTTTGCGCTCGGTAATTTCCTGGGAGATGACGCTGATTCCCTCGTCATCGGGATATGCTTGGACATCGACCCAGTAGTCATCCTCTTCGTAGTAGAACTCACAGGACTGCCGTTCTTGGGTATCCATCGCTTGTCGTAGCGTATCTTCGTAGTGGGTGGTCTCGAGTTCCGGAAACATATCCCAGAATTTCGTGCCCACGATTTCTGTCGCTGGAAGGCCAACTCGGTCTGCGATGGCGTCGTTCCAGTACGTGACTGTCCAGTCGGAGTCGAGTGCATAGTATGCGTCGGAAATTCGCTCCGTGATTCGACGGTATTTTCGTTCGCGCTGCTTGCGCTCGGTGACATCCACATGTGCTACAGAGGCGAATCGGGTACCCCCATGTGTGAACGCGGTCGCGCGCAACAGGAACCACTGTTTCTCCGCTGACGAGTGACAGGGGTACTCGAATTCGAACTGTTCGCGATTTCCCCGGAGGACCGCACGGATTCCGGCGACGGCGCGGTCAGCGTCCGGATCGTCTGCTGCGTCCGCGACATCGAGATAGTTCACACCGACGGAATCAGGCGTCGCTTCGAGTCCGTTCGCCTCCGCGAACTCTCGCCACGAGTCGTTCGTCGCGAGAATCGTGCCGTCAGTGTCGAGGATTGCGATGTTGCTCGGCAGTGTATCGACAGAAGATGCGACCAAATTCCATTCGGCCTCGTCAATAACACTTGGAACCATATAGAATATTAACACTTCGTAACTTAATCGTTCTTTGGAAAGAAGTTGTTGGTCATATAGAGCTGGTGCTGTAGAAGCGGAGCGGGCAGGGGTGACGCGGCAGCATCACCCGATATATTCCCATTCGAAGTGCTGAGTTCAGAGATAAACGCCCCGATAGCCTCTACCGTCTGCGCTGCTGGTCCGAGTCAGTGATCAAACATAGTAGCTACCGAGTATCAACGGTATCTTTGTAAGGATTGTGACCGCATGTTCAACATCAAGACCGGTAGACCTCCGCGCACGCGAGGACCGGTCTCGACAGGCTCTCAACGACGAAGCGCTCATCTGACGATCCGTGCAAGCGCTGGGTTGGTATCGAAAGCTCGGTGAAAGCGTCTTGATGTCCGCTATTACCAACATAGTGCCGCTGTGTAACTCTCTAACTATCATTCATCATCTATTCAACAGAGCACAAATTACCGATGTGAACGAATTTGTCACCGACCAATATCATCAGGTTGTGTAAATAGAGGCCATGGTTGATAGCTTGGTGTGACTACAGCGACTGTCACCAGATGACTATGTTCATGTTCAGTTCAAGCTACAACATCTTGGCGACCGAGTCGACATAACTGGATCACTTCTAGGGGTTTTATTTTAGTAACGGCAGTCGTTTGACCATGGCACGCGATACAGGTGTTGAATGTAATACACCTGTCATCCGCGTCTCGGCAGACGCGGCAAGAGTAAACTACGAACCGGTGATGACCGCTGTACGCGATGCGACCGACACTATTTCAGTCCGTCGGACGGGGCCGTCCGGCATCGCGGGTAACGGACCACTCTTCATCGCATCGCTTGAACGGCGAACTGCGTTCTTTCACGACCCGCCATTGTCGAGAATTCCGCAGCTCGTCAAGAGCATTGAATGTGGCCGCTTGCCCACCGACGATGCAGATGCTGTCGTTAAGCATGATCCACAGACCACGACACTTCCTTTACCAGACACAGGGCCATTGTCAGTAGGGCACCGACTCGTGTTGGGTCCCTGTGGATGGGTCAACCCGCTTGACCCTGCCCAGCATACCTTCGTCTCGACGTCCACGACGGCCGAAACGATGGCGGATATCGGTCTGCTTGGCCGTGGTCGTAGGGATGCTGCTGCCACCGAGTCGGTGGCCGACGTGTGGGAGACGACGCGCGAGATTGACGGTGACCCTGTTGTGGTCGTCAACGCGAACGAGACACGGGAGGAACAATGTGCCGACAGGACACTGCTTACCGCCACGCCAATGACGGTCCTTGATGGCATCGCGGTGGTGGCCGAGTACATTGGTGCTGAGGACGCCGTTCTCTACCTGAACGAGACGGACACTCATCTCCATCAGCACCTACAGGCCGCCATCGACGCGGCTGGCGACAATCTGCCGGTTATTCCGAAACTAGTGGCCGGCCCGGACGAGTACCGGGCTGGCGAGCCGACGGCGGCGCTTGAGGTGCTGGAGGGTGCGGACCGCATCGAACCGCGCTTGCAACCACCGACACCGGCTGAATACGGTCTCTACGGTCGACCGACAGTCATCCACACCCCACGGACCTTCGCTCACGTGCACCGCCTCCTCACCAACCCAGATGCTTACGACTCGGATGCTTCCGACCCCGGTACTCGACTCGTCACGGTCACTGGTGACGTGGCGAACCCGGCCACCGTCGAACTGTCCTCTGACAGTAGCCTCGCCGCGGTACGCGATGCCGTCGAGATGGAGGGCTCATTCAAGATGGCCTGTGTCGGTGGTGTTCTGGGCGGCATCACCCGTGACCTTGACGTGGCGCCCACCGCTCAATCCCTGCGAGCTGCCGGTTTCGGCACGGACGGCGTCGTGGAACTACTCGCCGACGACTGCTGTGCGCTGGCGATCGTGGGCGAGCGTGCTCGGTTCGCGTCGATGGAGAACAGCGGTCGGTGCGTCCCTGGCCGCGAGGGGACGAAACAGCTCGCCGAACTCCTTCGGAATATATATCACGGCTCGTTCGAGAGCGACAAAATACGCGAACTTGGCCGTGTGATGCGCCAGTCCAGCAACTGTCAGATAGGCGCGCACGCGCCACGGCCAGTGACCACGGCTCTCGAGGAGTTTGAACCGGAGTTCCGCGCCCACACCGACGGACACTGTCCCAGCGGCACCTGTACGGAGAAACTATGAGCACAGACAAATCGATTCCACGAGTTCCCGACCTACACGACCCACAGCCCGAGACGCCAGTCACCAAAGAGTTCGAGACCGGAACCGCAAACGACCCCGACGTGGGTACCGACACGGACGACCCGACGACGCTCACTGTCGACGGCGAGCCAGTCACCGTCGCTCCGGGTTCGACTATCATCGACGCGCTACAGGACCTCGACGACGATATCGTCAGCGTCGACCCCGGTGCCGAGGGCGTCGAAGACGACGCCGACGTGCCGGCGCTGTGTTACTACGACCGCGACGGCGATTGTAGCGACGAGATCGGCCCGCGAAGCGAGTGCCGTACCTGCATGGTCGAAACAGAGGAACACGGCCTCGTCCCGTCGTGTTCGTTCCCCGCCGAGGACGGCCTCACCGTCTCGACGGACACCCCGGACGCCGAGGAAGCCCGTAGCGTCAACCTCGACCTCGTGTTGTCGAACCACAACCTCCGGTGTACCACCTGCAACGGCAACGGCCGCTGTGAACTGCAGGACGCCGCCATCAGCGAGGGCGTCGATCACCCACGCTACGGCGTTTTCGACGAGCGCGACCAGTACGAACCCATCGACGACACCTCTTCATTCATTCAGATTGACCGCAACAAATGCATCCTCTGTAACCGCTGTGTCGACGCCTGCAACGACGTGCAGGTCGAGGGCGTCCTCCGTATCGAGGGCCACGGCGAGGACACCCGCATCGGCTTCCAGTCCGACGCCGAAACCATGCACGACTCGGAGTGTGTCTCCTGTGGTCACTGTGCTACTGTCTGCCCCACCGGTTCGCTGACCGAGAAGGGTATCGGCGGCGCTGCGACGCTCCCGTTGCCGGGCTTCACGCAACGGAACTCCATCGGGAAAGTCATCGAACACGAGGACGTCGAGACGATCGACGACACCACCGCCCCGAACCGCGGGTTCGAACCCGGCGACCCCAGAGCGGCGAAAGGGAAGACCGGCCTCGCCAGGTTCGCCTCGCAAGCCAAGCGCCGGGCCGGCGACATCGCCAAGGACTACGGCAAGAAGACGTTCCTCGCCGGCGAACACACCGCCGAGAGCATCGCGGCGAACACGATGCCCGAAGGCCGGCTGTTCGACATCGCCAGCGCGGTCAGCGACTACCGCCTCTCGAAAATCGACAAGCAGGAGACGACCTGCGGGTTCTGCGCCGTCGGCTGCCGGTTCGAGATGTGGGGCAAGGACGGCGACTCGCTCGGCGTCGTCCCGGTTGATGACCCCGATGACGCGCCCGCGAACAACTTCTCGACCTGCGTGAAAGGGAAGTTCGGCCACGAGTTCGCCAACAGCGAGCAACGGGTCACCGAGCCGCTAATCCGCAACGACGACGGCGACCTCGAACCGACGAGCTGGGACGAGGCGCTGGATTACGTCGCCGAGCGCTTCACCGAGATTCAGGACGACCACGGCATCGACTCGCTGGGCTGTCTCGCATCCTCGAAGGGCAGCAACGAGGAGGCGTATCTCGTCCAGAAGTTCGCCCGGCAGGTGCTTGGCACGAAGAACATCGACAACTGCGCGCGGCTCTGTCACTCCTCGACGGTGGCGGCGCTCCAGCAAACGCTCGGTTACGGCGCGATGACCAACCGCATCAACGAGGACATCGGCGAAGCCGACGCCTACCTCATCAGCGGCTCTAACACGACCGAATCCCACCCGGTGCTTGCCACTCGCATCAAGCAGAACGTCCGCGACGGGGCCGACCTCGTCGTGTTCGACCCGCGGAAGGTCGGCATCGCCGAACACGCCGACCAGTACACCCGGACCAATCCCGGCTACGACGTGGCCTGGCTCAACGGCCTGATTCGCTACATCATCGAACACGACCTGCACGATGAAGATTTCATCGAGCGCAACACGAAGAACTTCGAGGAAGTCAGAGAGAAGGTCCAGGCGTTCACGCCGGAGAAAGTCGAGGAACTCGCGGGCGTGTCGCCTGAGGAACTCGCCTCGGCGGCTGAGACACTCGCTGACGCTGACAGCGTCGTCTTTGGTTGGGCAATGGGGATGACCCAGCAGAGCCACGGCACGGAGAACCTCATCGCCATGGCCGACCTCGCGCTCGTACTGGGCCAGGTCGGCAAGCCCGGGGCTGGCCTCTCACCGTTCCGCGGCCAGAACAACGTCCAGGGTGGCGGTGGCGACATGGGTACGCTTCCGGGGAGTCTCCCGGGCTACCAGAACCCCGCAGACGACGAGGTCGGCGAGAAGTTCGCCGACGCGTGGGGCGAGCGACCGCCCGAGGAACCCGGGCTCAAAGTCCCCGAAATGCTTGCCGAGGCCCACGCGGGGAACCTCCGCGGGATGTACGTGGTCGGCGAGAACCCGGCGCTCTCGGAACCTGACATCCAGCACGCCGCCGAGGCCCTGGAAGACCTAGAGTTCCTCGTCGTCCAGGACATCTTCATGACCGAGACGGCGGACTACGCCGACGTGGTGCTACCGGCGGCCACCTCGCCGGAGAAACACGGCACGTTCACCAACACTGAACGCCGCATCCAGCGGGTCCGCCCCACGTCTGAGCCGCCGGGCG
>Ga0207756_100212_pt1 | contig 30373 bp, 21 predicted proteins | sample A23M1SouthBayCA_FD_187748 | JGI IMG/M metagenome (GOLD analysis project Ga0207756, IMG submission 187748) | Aerobic enrichment media microbial communities from Eden Landing Ponds, California, USA - A23 M1 (3) (SPAdes) | ecosystem: Environmental > Aquatic > Marine > Unclassified | place...
AGTTCGCTTCGCAGTCGTTCAACGGCAGCTGCCTGGTCGCCGTCGCCGACGACGATCACCTCCCACGGCTTGAGGTCGATTTTCCCACCTTCAGTCCAGTAATCGATATCCCCTTCGAGGATGACCTCAGTCCCATCTTCGAGGTCAGCATCCATCTTCCGATAGCGGTTGGCCCAGATCATACAGGCCAGCTCGGCTTCGCCGTCAGTGAGGGTGAAATAGAGTGCCGTGCTGTTCTGATGGAGATCGGTTACTTCGCCGATACAACGGACACCTTGGAGGGCCGGTGTCTCCTCAACGAAGGCTGCAATTTGCTCATTCAACTCCGTGACGCTGAGTACCTCTGTTGTACTCTCTCCCAGCTCTTGGAGTTCAGTATCCGTCGAGTCCGCCATTCATATCTTCTATATTCTGGACAGAAGCCTCAAAAAGATATCTTCGCTATTTGGCGTTCAACATCTTCCTCCCGGTTTTACTTTCACCTCGCTATGATGGCATTTAGATTCCGTTGGGCCTTTGACTGGCGTATGAGCAACAGTGGTTCCGATACAAATTCTGTAGAGACAAGCAGCCGGGGAGCTGTTATTTTGGATGAATCAGATCCGCGAACGGTCATAGAACGCTTACCAAATACGGTCTTCCCGGTCATGATTCGATTTGCTCTCCAGAAATCGACGAGCGGTGACCGGACACACGAGTCGCTAAGGGCACCAGATTACCCTGTAGACGTGCGAGTCCCACAGGGACCATATATCCCGCAATCTACAGTCTATTTTGATAATCCTGCAGAGCGGCCGCCACGAAATGCAGCGGCCTGGCGACCACGAGAATTCGTTGATTCGCTCTCTGAGCTGTTAGATGAAATCGAGGACTCACCACATGTCGATCCAGATCGGTTACAATTCACCGACCTCTGTGTGGCCGAAATAGCACCCCGGTACACAACCAGCGACCCACAGACAGGTGACACGATTGCCACACCAGAGTTGTACGGGGACCAGGGAGACATCACACTCGGGTATTTCCGTCGTGAGGGAAGCCTCTCTGCGACCGAAGTTCGGGATTCCCTCGATACTGCAATGCCAGGTGAAACGCGGTCTCCCCCACAGCTCATCCAGATCACTGAAGCAACGGCTAAACCAGCTCGGTCAAGTCGAGAGACGCAGCAACCAGCGGGACGACACAAGTACTTCACAGAGGATGAGGCTGAGCGGGTAGAGAATCTTGATGCAACTCCTGCCGTCTGGATGCTGGACCAAGTTGCTGCGGCAACTGAAAGTCACCGGCCGCTTGATCCGGTACTCTCTGAAATTGAGCGATTTTTCCCACATCTTGCAGAGACTGATCTCCTCGAGTTCATTCAGCTACAGGGACGCACTGAGACGAGTGAGCGATTCTACGCAAACGAGGTACTGTCGCGATGAGTGAAACGGTCCAAGAGTCTGACGACCAGGGGTCGAGAAATGAATACATCCCCCGGGTCGGTGGGGAAATTGATCTCGACATTTCGGTTGACAGCGAATCCCCGTTCGTGGTTATCCCTCGTGGGGGAGCAAAGGAGATCGGCCGGAGTTGCTATCAGGTTGAGACACGGAATGGAACGTATCTCGTCGACGTCGGACTGAATCAAGGCGACGGAGGATTATTCCCTGACCTCAGGGGACTCGATGAGGGACAGATAGACGCAGTTTTTCTCACCCATGCTCATATCGACCACGTCGGCTCGCTCCCCCTGTTGGAGAGTTACGGCTACCTCTCTGATCAGGCACCAGTGATTACAACGAGGCCGACAGCTGCGCTTGCAGACACATTACTCAGAGATTCGCTGAAACTTCACCGGCGAGCGACGCAAAAACCAGGAAGAGAACAACAGTACTCGGAGACTGATCTGAGGAAAGTCATCGATCGATTCCGTCCCTGCGGATACCAAGCAGCAGACCTCAGTGATCACGTCGCACATATCGAGGATACCGAAACACTCCATTTCGAATTTGGAAATGCGGCCCACCTACTGGGTAGTGCCTGGTTAGCACTAACAGTAGACGGCTCACGGGTAGTCTTCTCGGGAGATGTTGGCGGCCGGTCGAATCATCTTCCCGAAATTGATGAGCCTCCGCAGGCAGACGCCCTCTTTCTTGAATCGACATACGGAGACACCCATTCGCACACCAGTGCCACTGACACACGAACGGACATCTATAACGAGGCTGTCGACGCAGCTACCGATGGGAAGCCGGTCCTCATCCCCTGTTTCGGAGTCGGGCGGTCCCAAGAGTTGCTCTATATGTTCAAAAACCGGATTCACACACTTCCGGAAGAGGACCGAAAGCAGCTCAACGTAATCTACGATGGGATGGCGCAAAGCGCCACAGACACGTATAACGAGCACTGTAGAGCCGAGTTCGCAGCCGAATCGATCCGGAACTACATAGTGAATTCGGGTGACCAACAACCATTCCTCTTCGATCAGGCGTCGGCTGCTAGACGAATGCTGATGTCTCGCGAGGAATTGCTCGAAGCTGATGAGACACCGATCATTATTGCTCCATCTGGAATGCTCTCGGGTGGGTTCTCACCGACCTACTTACTCGAATTCTGCCAGCGGTACGATGATGCACGCGTAATTCTCTGTGGGTATCAAGCCGAGGGGACACCAGGTCGTCAATTGGAGGATGCTATAGAGGAAGATCTCGAGAGAGTTGGTGTCACTCTTCCCTCGAACGGACTTAACGGAGGGATACCAGATGAGGGCGATGGAACCCGTGTGAAGGTACCTGTAAGCTGGATAAGTCGATATCATGGGCTCTCAGCTCACGCAGCCCGAAATACGTTGCTTCAATTCGCTCGCCAAGTTTCACCGTCCCAGGTGTACCTTATTCACGGTGAACAGGAGCAGCAAGAGAAAATGGCGCAGCACCTGGGAAATAATCTAGACTCAGTTTCCGAGATCCAGCTGACGGGAATGATGCATCCGGTATCCGTGACACCGGACCTACCCGAAGAAGAGATCGTTGGTGACAGGCCTGCAAAACGAATACTAGACGAGCGTGGTGCTGACATCGAGGTTGGCGATAGTGCCCAATTCGGGTCAGAGGCAGTCCACGGGACGTTATCTGAATTCAGTGATCAGATCGAAGCTCTTGAATTAGCCCTGCGCACGTTGAGTGGTCAGCTCGCCGTGGAACGACATGATAGTGGATTTTCAGAGGAGGATATCCGCCGAATTGTCCGAGATGAGATGGACGAGATCGTCCGTGAAGCAGTTGAAGAGAATCAATCCAACTGACTGAGTCAGAGCGTCTCCATAGTCAAAGACACCAGTCCGAATCATACGGACTCGGTAGTGGCTACCTCATCTGCTGGAAATTTCAGGTCTACGCGACATCATCAATTTCTTCGAGGGCCTCCGTGGCCACGTCGCCCAACTCGCCGGCCTCGATATGTGAGTATCGTTCGCGAACCATCTCTTCGGAGTTATCGAGATACCGGGCTGCCACCGTGTATCCAAACGCGCGGACGAGGACCTCACCCATTCCTCGTCGACCACCGTGGGGTGCGAGATAGTCGTGTTTCGGATGGTCAATGTCGATATCCGCTTCTTCTGAAAGTCGCTTGAGAATCGACCGGGCACCATCCGTCGTGATTGACGGGGGGCGCACATCCTCATCGAGCGCCAGCAGCAGGTCACGAGCGTACTCCTCACGGCGTTCAGCGATTGTTTCTGGGCGTTCCCCTCGTTCGCCGAGCTCATCCTGGACGAGCCCCGCGAGCGTCCGTTGGTCGAACGTCGGAAACACCGGCCAGCGGTCCGTTGGCGGGTCCATCAGCCGGCGGTAGCTTCGCAGCGGCGAGATCACCGGGTCGGGGAGACTCGCGGCGTCCCACTGCTGTTTCTTCCGGTAGACGTCCATACTCCCGTCGTCAAGGGAGAGGTCCTCCCAGCGGACTCCGCGCCGGCGCGGGTCATTCGGGTCCCGGAGGAGTTCCCCGACCCGAACGGCGGTGTACGCAAGGACGAACACCAGAGCTCGGTCACGAGCCGCCTTCAGCGCCGCGTAGCGCGCTCGCTGCTTGTCCAGGGAGTCAGTATCCTCCGGGAGTGTCGTGTACGCGTCGACGGCGTCGTGGGCGCGTTCGTCGACGTGACGGGTGAGGGCGTGGCGTTGTTCAGACGTCCAGGCCTGCTGGTCGCCGGGCTTGCGGCCGTCGTCTTCCGGCAGCGGCGCCATCGCACTCGCCCGCTGCGCGTAGTGGGCCTCGAGATACCCCTCGTTGACGCACCAGCCACACCACGCAGAGATATAGCGGTAATAGGTTTGGACGGTGTTCTGCTTGAGTCCCCGATCTCCACCGAGATGCCGGGCATACTCCCGGAACACTCGTTCATCGAGATCGTCGAAGGTCGGCTCCCGGTCGACGTCGTCGGGGACGATCCCGGTCCAGTCGTCATCGCCGCGGTCGCCAGCGGCCCACTCCGCGAACCGCTCGAGCTCGCGTGCAGCGTTTCGTCGATAGTTTCCGCCGTCGCCACCGCGGCCTTTCCCCTTGTCCTGGAGGTAGCGTTCGAAGCTGTCGTCGAGCGGCGTCGAAAGCGCTCGATCAGACATCCACCGGCCCTCCACCGTCCTGCGGGCCCGCTCTCGGTGCCTCTACCCTGGGGGAAGCGCCGTTGTGAGGCGGTTGCAGCATTCGTGCTTCACCGACGGCGTCGGGGTACTTCAAAGTGGTCGTGATTACCGGCGTAATCACGACCAAGCTGGTATTCGTCCAAAGTGCCGAATTTTGGTAGTAGAAGTGCTAATGGCCAAGAAATCTGGTTGGTAAATCATATATCGCTATACAAAAACTGAGCCGGCGGTCTCAATTGAGTCCACTGTTCAGAGGGAAAATTAGACTATTCTGAGGTTGCTGTTGGGGTATTAGAGAATAGTATTCTATTTTGGAATAGTAAGCTATTCTGCCGATTCTGAAGAAGCGGACTCGCGGGCCTGTTCGAATCGTTCGGCCACCTCGTCCACGAGATCTTCTTCCACGACGGTTCGCAGGAGGGCATCAGTCATCTCCCGAACAACGATGTTCTGGTAGCCACGCTGGTTGAGCTCTCGTTCCAGTTCGTACTTCAGCCAGGAATCGAAGTCCTCAATCGTAGCCTCTCGGGCGTAGAAGGGCCGCTGTTTCGCGGCCTCGTAACTGAACGCTGAATCGGTCATCGGGTTCCGTCGTTCGACCGGATCCTGAGAGGGCGTCTCCTCGTCGCCCTCCGATTCAGACGTGTCATCCGTATCCTGTGGTTCGTCATCCGGTTCATCTTCGAGTGTATCTCCGAGGTCAGCGAACGGATCGTCGTCAGACATGGCGGACTACCTCCCCAGCCTCAACGATGTGTGCCAACTCGTCAAAACACTGCAACTGGTCACAATCGGGGTCGTAGTCCATCAGCGGTTTGCGCTCGCCATAGGCCTTCGTGATACTGGTACGGTCACGGATGCCCGGTGAGGGGCTGAGATCGCCGGCGTCGACAGCCTCCCAGTCCGTAATCCGCGCGAAGTTCGGGATGCGGTCTTGGAGATTATCGTGTGAATTGAGGCGCTCAAGGAGCTGGCGATCCTGCGTCTGCTGGTCAATACGGCCGCTCAACATGTTCGGAACCAGCGCCAGGACGTCGACGTCCATATGCTGCCGGAGCGGTGAGATCTGTCGCTCGATGGTCCGTTCCAAGCCGGCCATCGCCTCGTTTCCGGGGGCGAGTGGAAGCACCAGATTCGCCGTCGCGACGAGCGCGTTGTCCGTGAGTCGGGATCGGTACGCCGGCGAGTCCGTGACGATGTAATCGTACGTGTCCCCGAGGAGTGGGTCGATAACTTCCCGTTTGAGCAGCGCAGAGGGTTGGAACACGTCGCCGACGACGATCTCCCGCTCAACCTGTTCTAAGTCCTCGCTGGATGGAAGAATATCGAACTCGTAGCTGGTATCGTAGACAACAGAAGTGGGGTCAGCATCGTCGAAGAAGACGTCGCCAATGGTTTCCTCGGTGTTGTGATACTGGTCGGCAAAACCCAGCCCGACGGACGCGTGGCCGTTCGGATCAAGATCGATGAGGAGCACATCGTGGTCGTGTGCGGCCAGCTGTCGGGCGAGGTTGACAGCAATCGTCGATTTTCCGACGCCCCCCTTCAACATACAAACCGAAACAGCTCGAGAGTTACCCGCGGTCTGTACCGAATCATATGGACTATTGGAGCTATTCGTTCTATCTATGCTATTCTTACTATCTGGGGAACTCATACTATTCAGCAGTATCAACCCCTCTCGACTTAACTCTGTGGTGAATAGTATAGATAGATTTCTATTTCTTATATCTATACTTTTCCCAGATAGTATTCTATCTTAAAGTAGTTGAGATAGACTCATAGAAGATAGCTCAGAGGACGAACTTCCAATAAACATATAGAGTATTTAACGTACCCTACCTCAATTAAGGAGTCTCTCTTCAGTTTCAGCACGTAAATCTGGCAGGAAGAGAGATCAATCCATTGTTAGATTCTTAAGTGCACTAAACGTATAACGGGTGGATGAATCAATTCCGTAACTCTCTGCATTACGTTGGTGGATACCCAGACGTGTGTAAAGTAACGGCTTGAAGAAAAATACCTGGTCATCACCTACGATATCCTCAGACGTAATTAAGTCTCCTACCCGATAGATGTCATGAACATCGAAATAGTTGGGAACCGCTATCCCCATATAATAACGCTTGGACCTTGAGCTCCGAGCTTCATGGTGCCACGCGGTACCAACTTGCGCATCAAAGAGCCTCCCGTCCGCAACGAGTTCTAACACCCTTTCCCACACCGTACCGATCATCTGTCGCTTCGGGAAAAGGAGCCACTCTCCGCCGAGCTCCTCACGATTGAAGGCCGCCTCGTCCAATTCTACATGTCCCTCCGTCATTTCGTCGGGTATTGGGGGGGCCACTTCCTCAAACTCTCGGCTCAAAGTTACGTTAGTATCTGGAACCTCATATCGTCTGAAATATGCGGCCCTGTCGTGGGATTGGATTCGTAGTAGGTCACTCGCGACTAACGCGGCTTCGTCGTAGACGTCACGTGGATCCGGGAGCAACGGTGAGTTGACGCTTCGATGGCTGTCTATCGCTGGTCCATCTTCGCTCTGTCCAAAGTAGTCTTCGACGATACGATGAGACACGAATTCTCGGAAGTTCTCGACTTGATCTGGGTTGAAGTTAGCTTCGTCAATAACGAATTCCACGGCCTCTTCTAAGTCGAAGTCGCGTCCAGTGTGCCGAACCTTTCGAGCCCCCGACCGGAGCCATTCCTCGAAATACCGGTCCTCGTTGTAACAGAAAATACACCGACTCTCGGTGTGCGCAAATTGTAGCCCGCGGTCAATATGATCGGGGCAAGAGATGAGGCCCGAGTCGCCGAGCGGTACCAAATCGTGTGAGTCGATTCCGTTTTCGGTGAGTGTGATCGCGTGTACACCGCCAACGGCGTCCGGTCTCTTTGGACCGACATTTTCCATCGAGAACATCGGCGCGATCGAGTCCTCAATCAACCGTCCCGGTAACTGTCCTCCGGCCAAATACGCCAGTGAATCGTGATCGTTCCACAACTCTGGGTAAATATCCGGTGTTATCAAGACGCAATTCTCTTGGGCAGATGCGATCGCAGGATTTTGTGTCAGGTGTATCTCCTTAAGAGGGGCCGTTCCCTGGGTTGGGATGTACGTTAGAAGATTGCTCTCGGCAGTCGCGAAGGGGTCGGTTGCTGCCACTTGAGCGTACGAATCTGCATCGTACACTGTCTTGAGCGGGTCACCGTGTCCATAATCCCCGGTGATGTAGTAGACTGGTAGTTGAGAAGCAAGAGCTTGGAGTTGGTCGTGAAGTTCCTCAAAGCAGCTCTGTGGATCCAGGTACTCGTGGTGGGGGGAGGGAGAGACGAAACCGCTGTAAATGGCGGCATCAAACGACGAGAGGTCGTACCCTTCGCTCTCAAGGGCGGCTCGAATGCGGATTCCAGCGACTTCACCGTCTTCCAAGTTCGGTCTAGCACTACCGACCAACAAGAGACGAAGTTCGAACGGTTCAGAGCCTCCTTCAGATTCTTTGGTGTCGGTTGAGTCGTTCATCTGCGCGCCAGCGGACGATCTCGTCTGGGCTGACGTTGACGTATTTGAGTCGTCATTGTCCTCCTCACGAGAACTTTGCTCCTTCAAGGTTTCCTCTCTATCAGAGTCCGACTGCTGGCTCTCGTCTTCGGATGGCGATCGGTTGGATTCACTTCGAGCCGCCGAGACGGCGCGTTCAGCTGAAACTTCCCCAACGTGTTGTACCTCGGCTAATTCGTCAATCGAAGCGTCGGCAATATCTTCAATCGTCTCGTAACCTTCCTCACGAAGATGGTAGACTGCTTGAGGATTGAGATCACAAACTTCCAGAACGGACGGTTCCTGATTCAGAATTTCTGCCACCTCATCGGCTGCTTGGCTCGGGGGGATCCCGACTGCGATGAGTGGACGTAATGTAGTGACGATACGTTGGTCGTCGGCATCGGTTTTTTCGCGGAGGGAGTCAAGGGTTGGTGATTCATCGAAAACGATAGCAGCGGCTTCAATGATCGCTTTCGCGAACGATTTCGACCCGATGTCCGTATCAGCGACATCGTCAGGGTTAGCAGCAGCTAGTGAACGAGGGTCTTCTATGCCGTGGGATATTAGCAGTCCGGCTTGAATGAGGGTAACAGCCGGAACATCAAGTAGTGATGGCTCAACGCTCTCGCCATACTTCATCGTCAGCGCCTTCAGTATCGACTCATCGTCGATCCCGTACTGTTTTAGTCGTTGTACGTCGTCTTTCACCGCTCCTTCGGTGGCTGAAGTCCGTCTTAAGACTAAGTCAGTGATCCGGTCGGTGTCTGACGGCATCTAATACCCGGCTGTTCTGGTAGGAGACAATAAGCTATGTCGGTTTGATTAGCAGACAAGGGTGTCACGGAAGCTTCGGGTACACCAACCCCTACAGCTCCCCGACAACGGCGAGAACGAGAACTTAGTGACGTCACGTGATGTAACGTAACCTGTCTCCCAGAACCAGAAACGCCCCAGACATTATAGAAGACCCCGTGCGGCAGGGGTGATTCAGTTCGTATTGTACTAGTGAACACGAACTCCTCGCTTGAGTAGAAAATATTAGGAGTGGTCCATTTTGGTAGTTTGTGTCTCGCCACTATTCGATTGATGCAGGGTCAGTCGCTATCGCATGCCAAAACAACGCTGTTCCGGCAGAATCACAACCACAGTATCTCGCTCGCGGCCTATGGGTTGTTGACTTTGATTCAGAATATTCTTTCCACACGGAGGATGCTTCTCCAGCATCAAACCCGAGTGAAGTTTCATCAGTGTTCAACCGATTTGAGGAGGCCTCACAGGCAGGCGGTATCGGTACCCTCCGTGCGGATAATACTGAATTAATCGCTGTCGGACAGTTTGCCACCGAAGGAATCCGGTTACTCAATAAAGTCGGCAATAGAGACAAGAAAAAGAAGGGGCTCCAATTCGAAGAATACGCCGTTCTCGGCCCCGGTGACTCCGAATACAGCGAAACAAAACAACTCGCTGACACTCTTGGGGGAACTGTTGTGAGTTTGAAAGACCGAGGGAAGAAGGTCAACCGACTAGAAGAACTCCTCAAGCAAGTTGAAAGAAAAGGGCATCTCCGTAAACCAGTTCGGTAACGGTACTTTCAATTCTGGTGTGCCGACTTATTTGGAAGATAGAGCCACGCTTTCTTATGCCTGGAATTGATGCGCCCATTGTTTTCGCAATGGCCTCATGAACGGTGAGCCGGCAAATCAACGTTCAACTTGTACTCCACTATTTGCGACAAGATGGGCTACAACCGAGTGCAATGCCCTCACCTCTGGCGCTTCTACGACAACGCCGATTTCTAGATTTTCGGCGAATCCATATTTAGTGAAGTTCGCGCTACCGACGTAAGCTGCGCTTCGATCCGCGATGAGGAGTTTCGAGTGCAACGTATACTCCGGGTATTGGTCGTTCGGATCGGGTTCGTAATAGTCGTACACCTCTAGCTGGCCTGGCAACCCGGCAGCGATATTGAACAACTCCTGAACTGCGGAATGATTTGGCTGTTGAGGGCGTAGTTGACGGGAAACAAGCGTCAGATCGACACCACGTTCCAAGGCGCCCTCAAGGCCCGGGAGCAACCATTCCATACCTTCGATTTCGAGAAACGGGCTCGTCAAGACAAGCTCCTCAGACGCATTTCTGCACAACGTCAGTAGCCGGGTCGTTATCTGTTGCATGTCGAAATCGACAGGGTCGAGATGTTCAAAACCCGGATCGTTCTCGGGTAGCGTGCAGACGAACTCGACATCGATCGGTTCGGTATCTTCTCGTGCCTGTTCGATGACTTGATGAGCTGTTCTCGTCGTGATGAGGAGTTCGAGGCAGTCAGGTGAGTTTACTTGAATTGCGGTGGGCCCGCTTTCCTCGCTTGCGTATCCCTTCGACAAGAGGAATTCGAAGATAGACGTCGCGAGACTCCTGCTAATCGACTCTGTACCCTCTACTAACGTTTCAACAGTTAGTGGGCTGTTCCGGGTATCGTGGGTCGCCACCACGCCGAGTAATTCTGTCGGTGATACGTTCGGCCCGAGTAGCTGTGCTAAGCGAGTAGCGTCAGCTAAACGATTGGAATCAGGAGTCTCCACTGCTAACACCCAGGTAGCCTTCGACCGACCGGTCCGTCACCGCTTTCGATCCGTACACGAAATCCCGGCCGACATTTCGGTTGAAATGCACGCACGATACCTCGGAGAGATGGAGGCAGTTATGACAGGCTCCACCCTCTCGACTACAAACGGGGTCGTAGACACAGTCGTCACCCCGATTCTTGAACTCGGTGAGCAAGTTGGACAAACTGGACTCGACCAACGTATACAGCGCACCGATGTTGAAGTCGGTTCGCTGGTTACTGTACATGACGAACGACAGTGCACGTGGCATCAAGAATTCGGCTAGACTGGACCGTGAGATCCCGGAGAGTTGGGTGGCGTGCTTCAGGAAGAGGTGTGAGTAGGTGTGAAGCAAGTGGTACAAGAAGTACGTGAGTGCGTCAACGCCTTCGTCCGAGTCAACGTGCAGTTGCTCGAAGGACGGTATCTGACCCATGTTGGCGGCAATCCAGGCACGTATCGCAGACTCTGACCACTCTGAGAGAGGTTCCGTCGCCGCTGCATCGATCCCGTATTGGTCACACCACGAGGCGACTGTTGCGGTGCTCCAGCTATCTGGAACTGGATATTCTCTCCCACGGGGTAGATTACTTTCAGCGATGGCGTTTCCTAAAGACTCGGCGTATTTTCCGTTGCCCCGACTGTTTTCCAATAGCCAAGTTACGACGTGGCGGGGAACCAGCTCTACGTGAATAGCCTCCGTCTCGACTGTGTCGGTGAACAATGGGGTACCGTTGCCCGACGAGTCAACGTCAGCCTCGTTAAACGCCACCAGCCTGGAATCGTCTGGATCTCGGTTGATTCTTGTGAATCCGAAGACGACGTTCGTAATCGGGAAATCCTCAACGAAGGCCACGTTGCCGATACCCATATCCTCAAACTGGTCTTGGAGGCGGTCGGCTCGTACCTGACGGCGCTGCTTGCTCTGTGGCGTATCAGAACCAGCCTCTAGGATGATTTCCCGAGCAGTCCGCTGTTCCAGTTGTTCGGTCAGATTGTAGTATTGGAACACGTCGACGACCGCTTGTTGGCCACCCTGCGAAACATCACCCTCGGTATCGAGAAACGGAATCAACCCAGCAACCTCGTCCCCGAGTGGTTCGTCTCCATCGTCCATCTCGGCGAGTTCTGCCTCAAGCTCCTCAATTTCTTGTTCGATCTGATCGGCGAGTGCGCCTTCCTGCGACTCGTGCATATCTCGATACGTTTCGAGCTGATTCTCGACCCGCTCTCGCTCGTCAGAGACGCGCCGTGAATCGAGATCGATTCGTTCGACCGGGTCGGTCGTTAGGCCAAGGTACTTGGCAAACACTTTCTTCCCGAACCGGGGTCTCGAGGCGTCCGCCGCAGAGCCGTGTCCGATATTGATGACCGTGATATGGTGGGGTTGGAACGCTGAACTCGCACGGTGGACCGCGAGCTGCATCCGGCTGTTGGGGAGGTCGCAGTCGCACCACGCCTCGATTTCAGATTCGTTCTGACAGTTTAAACACCGCCACCGTGCGTTTCGGAACCGTTGGCTCCCGTACGTCTCGAACGTCCAGTCGTCGTAGCTGTTACACTGAGAGCACTGGCCGGGGTAGGGAGACCGCATTTCACCGCATTCGTGTACGAAGATGAACTGGTGCTGTTGGATGTTACCCGAACATCCGCCGTTTTTACAGTCGAGACTGCGGTTGTACCGTGCCAATTCGTGAGTATCTTGGTACGAGTGAATCCGCTCACAGGTCGTACAGCGGAACAAGAGCGGGTAGATACTCGTCGTGACCTCACGAGGTTCTACGAGCTGGAACGAATCAGCATACTGGGGAAAGCCGACGGCGCCGTAATCCCCACTTCGCCAGGCGTTGACTTTGTTGAGTACCTGTCTTCCGATGTAACCGACGTCGAGATCGGACCGTTCGACCGTATCAATCCCCTCGACACGGTGGATTCCCGACTTACCAGTATAGTCGAACGTATTCCCGGGAAGATAGTTGAAGAGGACTTGCGCCTTCCCCCGCTTCATGTAGCTGTCGTCCGAGTCTGTCATTGTTCGTTCATGGAGTAGAACAGGTTCTCGTTGTCTCGGTCGACAGGGAGGAACGGAATCTGTTCGTCGATGTCTCGAAGACTCATCATTGTCCCCGGATTGAGGGCTTCGCTCGCCATGTCTTGTTGGATGTTCTCGAGGTTAGTGAACGCACGATCGCGCTCTCGGTCGAGGATCTCCCGGAACGCTTCTGGAAGCTCCCCGCAAAGGTCGCTCCCGTAGGAGGCCTCCAAAAGTTGCTGGAAGTCAGTTGTGCTGTTGATGCTAACACCGTACTGTCTCCCTCGGCCCGATTGTAACGAGCGAACGAGTTGACTCACCTGATCGCCGAAGTACAACCACTCGTCGCTCTCGTACATCCACTGATTGAGGATCCACGCAAAGATCATACTCGGGAGCGTCCGGCGGACACTGAAATGGCTCCACCGGTTAATCGGCACAGGTTCCACAAGCCGGTCGAGGAATTCGTGATATTTCTCGAAGAGGTGGTAGTGGCTCTGGTCACGTTCTCGAGCAGGGTTGAAGCAGACGAAGACACTTCCAGGGAACGTTCGGCCGGTCCTGGAACTAGACTGGATATACTCTGCCGTTTGTCGGGGCATCCCGAAGAACAGCATATGGTTAAACCGATCTACGTCGACCCCGTGACTGATCATATTGGTTGCTGCGATGGTATTGTACCGGTCACGGTAGTCTGCCGGTGGGTTCTCAAGATTCCCCAATATGTCTTCTACCTCCTCGAAAGGTGTGTCTCCAGTGAGTTCCGCAAGATTGGGTTCGCGAAGCCCGTCATCGCGAAGGTATCCTGCGATCTGTCCACGCATCGATTGCGTGTACCGATTCTTGTCCCGTTTACTGATTGTGTAGGTGAGCGCTGTCTCGTATTTCTCCAGCAACTCTAGAAGATCGGCGTTCGTCGATGCAGTCTCGAACCCGAGCTGGTTGACCAGAGTGTGCGTTTCGTCGGCGGATTCTAGCTCTGATCGAAGTTCCTCTACTGTCTCTAGATAGTAGTAATCTAATTGGATGACTGCGTTAATGTGGGTCTTCCCGTGGGGCATAATCCCGACAAAGTGCCTCCGGGTAGCCTGTCGCGTAGTTGCGTAAAAGTTCTCGCCAACGACTGGCCCTTGAGCAGGGAACCGCTCAGCTTTCCGAAGGTACAGCTCTTTCGCCTGTTCGTCGTATTCCTCTATGGTCGCCGTTGCACCCACGACCTTCGTCCGTTGTTCCCCGTTGTACCGTTGGTATTTGTCGACGAACGTCTCAAAGTGGCTATCGAACGTGCCCAACGACTCTTCTAAGAGGTGGAGTTCGTCCTGGATTTGTAGGCCTGGGGCTATGTCGTAGGGCTCGCCAAGTGGTGTTTCGGAAAGCGGGATGAGGTGATTACCACGTTCAGCGTTATTCCCACCGAATCGACTATCACAGCCGTATTTCTCCGTACATTCACCGAAACTCGCGAACCCGTGGTCAGGACACCAGTGGGACATCTTGCCGGCGTACAAGTGCGCCGACTTTCGCTCGTAACCGACAGCAGTGATCTTGTCGATCGTCCCTACGATCATCGTCGGTGCGTATCGATAAAGCTCGTTATCGACGATGTGAACCGGTAGCTCGTCGTCGGCGAAGACTCGATATTCGTCCTCCTCCGGCCGTGACCGTTGCTGATAGGAACACGTCGAACGATCGGCTGTACAGTAGTGAGCGAGCCGCAGATCGTTGGTTGCCCGGATCTTCACATCGCTCCCACAAATCGGGCAGGAAGGGAAGACTTTCACACTCTCACGGGCATCCTCGCCTCCCTCGGGGTCGCTAAATCGCTCGAATTCTTGACGATAGTCTGACTTCGCTGCGTCGCGCTTATTCGAACGGTTCGTCACCTTATTCGGCGTATTCTTCGAACCGACGAGGTACCCAAGTGAGAATGGGAAGTTATCGTGCGACCTGATGTCAGGTTCTTCCAGACGGTGCATCTCGGCGTGCATCAAAATCTCACCGATTCGCTGAGTCTGTTGTAGGGAGAGGAGCCTGAGGGGGAAGCGAGTCCAAGCAGTCACCCCGTATTTCTTACCTCTCTTTCGGTCGAAAAACGCGTTGAAGACCGCGAGGCCGAGGTAAGCCTCGGTTTTCCCCCCGCCAGTAGGGAACCACAGAATATCGACCACGTCGAGAGCTTCGAGTGGACTTCCGTCGAAATTCTCGCTAGCCGCACCATCGTCACGCCAAGGTGTAGACGACCATTGATCGTACTCTCTACTCGCAATATCAGGGAGCACCCGGAGGATGAACGCGATCTGGAAGAGATGCCACGATTCGTACTCCATCCCCCCGCTGTCGTCAGTGACCTTCGTCTGGAAGGTCTTGTTCATCAATTCGAAGGCCCTCGCGAGGTAGCCGTCACCGTCTTCCAGATCCCACTCTAGACAGTTGATCCCCCGCCGCACACGCGCGATTTCCTTCTCGAACGCTTTTCGATCTGCATCGAATTCTTTCCGATCTTCCTCCCGAAAATCTTCGCTTGACTCGTATTGGTCCAGATATTCGTCGTACTTCTCGTCCAGGTACCACTCCATCTGGTCCACAAGGTTGCGCAGGGCAGCGAGACCTCCTTCGTCTAGGTCTGTGAACGTCTCGAACCTAGTATCGATCTCCGGGTCGAAACTTTCCGGATCACGGGTTACGTATCGCTGCTGTCGGTACGTCGGTAAGTAGTCTGTACGAAGGGTAGATTCGTCTTCCCTCGTTACGGTACAGTTTGTCCCATATCCCGCGAGATGTCGGTCGTATCGGAAATCTTCTTCCAGACGCTCGAAGGTGAAGTCCTGGAACTCCCCTCCAGTCGCCGATAGTTCCGCAGTAACGTCAAATAGTGTCGGGTCGTAATCGTCTGCCTTGAACCGAGAATCGTATCCAGAGGTCCCCGGTGATGGATTAGACGTGTTCTCGACTGTCACGACCCCCCGAACGTAGTCTTCGTCGTCGTAGAACTCACACTGGACGTCGAGACCCCACTGGGTTTTCACCGGTCCTCCCTTGGAAGCGACCTCCTCAACGAGCGACTCGTACATCGTCCGTCGAACGTCCGCCGGAATATCTTCGAACAGTGACGGGGGGAATTGGTAGTCACCGCTGTATTCGTCTCCTTCTATCGTAATCGATTGTGTTCCCCCTTCTCCATCGTCGATTTGAACAGTCTTAGGAACGCTGACATCGGCCATCGAACGCCAGACTGGTGGTTCGGAATCAGCAGCGTCCGCTGATTGAATTCGCTCTTGAAGACGTCGCTGAAGTGTCTCAAGAACCTGGTGGCGAATCTCAGTCGTAATTGCTTCTCCCTCTCGAACAGTTTCGGTGTCTGGAACCTCAATGTCGATCGGCTCCGAATCGAACGAGATGCGCCGATAGACCGTCGTAAATTCCCCTTTTTGCTGGCTTGTATCGCGATCGTCTTCGTCTTCAGAGGGGACACCGGACACCGAACGCTCAAACTGCTCTTCGTACGTCGGGAACGAGCGGTAGTAGACGTTCCCCGAGACGGTTACAGTGAGTCGGTCTACTGATCGCGGGTCGAACAAGAACTCTGCCTGTATCGCCGTCGGAGAGAGTTTAGATTGAAGATCCTCTGACAAACCACTCAGCTCGGCCTCCTCGCTCGGGATCAACGATCCTGCGAAGTAGGTGTCCTTCGGGAGGTCGCCATAACAATTCCCGCCATCATCGCCCGTCGCGGTCCCCGATGCCTCCTCGAGGACTGATTCGGCAATCCACTGCCCGAGTCTTTCTTGATCTCGATACGGACCGTCACCCGCACTTGAGGGAGGACCATCTAAGAAGGACCCGTCGTTAGATACCATTGAGGTGTACGAGTGTAGGGGCAATCATATAATTAGGGGTGAAAGTACGGTACGTGACGCGAATGGTGAACCTCACTACATTCAGGATCGTTCTGCTACGGAGAGATAGAGAGCATAATTTCCAGTTGTTTCGCCAGTATTGCGATCCTCGGTCTTCTGCAAATTGATCTCCACACGACGACTGTAGTCTTCCATATTCACGATCCAGCTGAACAAGCCAGCTACCGTTTCGATGAACTGTGGATCGCCCGTCAGGCGAATCGTCGAGATGTCAGTCGGAAATGTACTACCCGAAAAGTCGCTCGGCTTTTCGACGACGGCTTGTTGTAGTTCGGCCGAAGGGGGCCGCTCCAAACTGTTGAGCCATTCCATCGCATCTGATTTCTTCACACTCCCTGATCCTGTCGTTGGAAGCTGTTCTAACCTCGTCTCGTGGGTATTCTGATCCGTGCTTTCGGACTTCTCAGTGTCGGCTGTTCCCGTGGTATTGGCCTCCGACTCTCTTTCGAACGAGGCCCCACAACTGTCACACGTCCCTTCACGTTCTCCTGGCGGCAGTAGATTGCCGCATTCGTCACAGAATTCCATTGCTACGAGATTTTGTTTCTTTGATGTTATGACCGTCGTTGTTCTCAAAACTCTGTCCGATAGCCAGTGTCAGTATTCGTGTCGAAGCGGGGCTACGACAGTTGCGTCACGAACTCTCTGACTTTGTCTGCTGCCTATTGCAGTTCGCGGGTCTGGGCTGTATAATCATCACTGATGAGTTCAGTAAATCCCGGTCGATGATACTCTGGCCCCGCAGTTTCAGCAGCAGAAACGTTCCATACCTTGTCCCGATACTGAAGCTCTACGACCCGAATAGGTTCCTCGGTACCGACGAGTGAGACATTCTCGGGATCCCAATCAAACTCCGACTCTGTCATCGGTCGAACCCATTGGTAGCTTGCTGTGTCGAATTTATTCCTGGTCCAAGTTTTTCCGTCGACCGTGATTGACTCGGGTGGGAGCTTAGATTCGTCGTATGTTGTGGACATAGTGTAACGAGAGACGGAATCGTTGATTAGCATTTGGGTGGTTGGCGAATCAATGTATTGCCGATGTACGGCATGACTTGAGGTAGATAGTTTACTTGACTTCGGTGATGATCTGTCTGACCAACTCGCGTGCCTCCTCTTCCGAAAGCCCCTCTAACTGAACGTTTGTCAGTGCGTGATTGAAACGGCGGGTCGTTTCATCAATGACTCTAGACGGTTCGTCCGAGAGTTCGTCACAGATCGCGACGACAGCGGGTTGGTATCGAGCGAACCAGCGGTCAAACACCTTGTTGACCATCGTTTGGTTCGAAAAGACCTCGTGTGTGACTGTATAGTCACCTTGGTCAGAGGTCAGTTCGGCGATCCACCACAGCCGATGGATCGCGTTAGAGTAGAGGTCGGATCCAGCGCCGAGGAATTTCTCCCGCATAGCCTCTTCCGATCGGTATTCCCACCGATGTCGAACGAAGTGAGGATAGCGGTCTACCGCCAGCCAGTGCCAGAGGCCAGGGTCCCCCGCGGTTCGACGGGTAACGTCCAAGTTGCGATGAACGTCCTCTGCAAGGGCTTTGTCCATAGACGTATCGTATTCTGCGTGCTCGGCGACAACTGATTCGACAGCTTCGTCTATCGCGTCAAGGTTTGCCGTCGGTTGTCCTGGTAGTGGCTCTATGTATTCGTCTAGCTCTTCGTCGTCCAGCGTGACTTCTCCTTTGAGGAATGATTGGCCGATGAGTCGACGCCCGTCTTCTGTAAGCCGGTATAGTTTGTCGTCCATATTAGATTTGAAGTCCTTCTTCCATTAGGTTGATCAACTGTGTTCTTGGGTCAACGTACTCCTGAAGTTCGTTATCAAGACGCTGCATAAGATACGGTAAAGACTCACGATCATCTAAATCAGATCGTAGTCTGCGTACGGCTTCGTCAAGATCGTCAACATCGTACATGTTCTGAGTGAAGGTCTCCAGAACCGTCTGTTGCCACTTGTGTTCAACGTCGCCGCTCTCTTTGACTGCACTCCCTGCCCTAACCACGAGTTGTATCCAGACGCCGTAACTCATCTGATCAAGTATCACGTCTCGCATGCGTGCTTCGGCACCGACCGATCCGCGACTTTGGAGTACCTCAGTGATACGTGGATGGTCGGCATTGATCCACAGTTTCGGGCGGCTTTCGTTGCGGAAGTCAAGGTAATAGAGTTTATCGCCATCTGGTAGGTGGGAGACCTGTGAGAAGTTCACCTGCTCGCCGTCAATCGCTGGGGGCTCCTCGTCTAATGCTCGATCAACGATGACGTTGTAGATTTTTCCGCTAGCTACTCGGAAATTCTTTTTCGGTGCGTATTCGCCGTGTCCTTCTCGGTCTTCGGTTCGTACAAGATAGGGACGAAGTTCTACGGTCCCTCGAACATCCTCTTTACGGATGGAGATCGACACGTCGTACGCGCCGGGAGTCGTGGAAGTCTCGGAAACGATTTCTCGGTTTCTGTAGATCGTTTCGTGGCAGCGGATCGTGACGTAGAGCTTGGCCGGGGGAGCTTCTCGTTCCTCTTCGGGGAAAACAGCAGTAACTGTCTCTTCTGGGACGTTTAGTCGACCGTTGATCGTGACGGTGGTCCAGTCACCTTCTTTTTTATCTTCCTCTGGGGCGAGGGCTGGGGCAAGGTCTACTTCACCTTGACCGGGTCGAAGGTCGATTTCCGTTTTGCTCCTATCATTGATCGAATACGAATCTAGATCGAACGATAACCCGGACCCTCGGTACCGGAACGGCAGAGTGGTACTACGATGCCGTTGTGAGTGACGTGTCACTGTTGATCACCCTCAGTTGTCTCCAGCTCGGCACGAATTTCCAATTCTGTCTCACCGACGTCGCCGCTTAGCAGGTCTGCCTTCCCAGTGTTTCCGGACTGCCCTTCAAATTCAACCTCGTTAACTGTCTCGTCAGCAGTAATTCGAGCGACACCATCCTCCAGAGCAGCTACCACGTTTTCGTGGTTCGTGGAAATGGATTCTACCGGTATTTCGTCATATCGAGACCCATCTTCGCCAATTCCGGTGAGTGAAATGTCAGCAGACCAGCCGTCGAACTCGTCTACCGTCGTAGTGACATGGCCAGAGAACACCCATCGGCTGCCGTCGAAGTACGACGAGCTTTCGATCTCGAAGACTGGTTCCTGTGGGGAGGCGGTCGACCGAGGAGCCCCACTACCATGAATCGGGAAACGATTCAGCACGTTGTCGGAAAGCGAGTCGCCACTCTCACTCTTCGAGATTAGATGCCTTAGACCGTCACGAAGCTTCCCGAACATGTCCTCTAGAGCCGTTCGGAATCCGCGCTGGTAGTGTTCGCGAAGGTTTTCGGTTGATTCCCACTCGTCGTGTTCTGGCGGTTCTGCGAACCGCAGGAATCGATCAATCTCTCTATCACTTTCTGTGGATGTGTCTATATCATCAGTTCGAGCCCCCCCAGCTGCTAGCACACCGTAGAAATTCCGATCACCGTACGCAATACGGCTTTGGTCGTAATATTTCACGACCATCCCAGAACTTCGAAACATTGCGACTTTGTTCAAATACGTGTCATCGTCTGCTGGAGATGCCAACCGGGCGGCCAACCGAACGGTACCATCTGGAGTCTCAGTTCCGTCCGCTCGTGGCGGAATCTGTACTGGAATGTCTAGCCCTGCAACGTCGCCAGGATTATGAAGGGTTTCTTCGTCAGAGAAACGTGAGTCGTAACACTCAACGAAAGGCCGAATTGCGGGTACGTTATCCACCTTTGCCTCTCTCGTCTCGTCTGGCGTTTCCACAGTTACCTCAAGATCGCCTCGGTAAATCGCTGGCCAGAAGTATTTTACAGAGGCCTCAATGAACTCGTTGGCTAATGCGTCTAATTCCGGTCTCTCGTCACGCGTCGGGTCTCTGAACTCCACCACCATCGCACTAGTCCCACTAGCCGCCGGTCGCTCTATGCCGAACTGTTCAGCGAGACGAGACGCCTGGTCTCCCCACAGAGACCGCGGTCGTACACCGTCTTCTGTCTGAGCCGGCTCGCAGAGCCAGCCTGCGCCCTGATACGTCGCCCCGTCCTCTGAGAGCTTGTGCGTAGGGAATTTAGATCGGGCGATCAATCTGGGTGGTTGGTTTGTCTTGTCGCTGTGGGCTGGGTAAGAGTTGAAGATCACCGTGGACGCACCAGAAAATGTCCATAGAACAGATTTCCCCAGTCCGTAGGAACCACCAGCTGTGTCGTCCTGCTTGCTGCTGTACAATTCGTCGCGAACGAGAGCAGCGTAATTCGAATCTTGATCCCACCCTCCTGTGATCCCTGTCGTGTTACGATCTTCGACAATCAGGAGACGTATCTCAGCTTCGGGGTCTTCCGCTCTTTCCAGAACTCGATCATATCCTCGACCATGATCTCCTTGAACGATAGAGCGGAGGCGGGGTTCAAGTTCGTCTTCCCAGCTTAACGCGTTAAGAAATGATGTCTTTTCGTCCCCCGACAAGGTAATGAATCGGAATGTGACCTCTACGGGGTCAGAGTTGTCTAATCCTTGGTCGTTGGCGTTCTGTAGTACCTCCCGAACGAAGGCTTCCGAATCGTGGTCAACAGCGTGCTTAGTAGGGTCGTCCCCGTACCGTGGGGCACCAGGTCCGCCACTGAAAAAATACCACTTAGCCTCGTCAGATTTCTGATGTTGTTCCTGAGCCATGACAAAAACTGATGTTATGTGTGACTGCCGAAGAACGCCATATTAGTATTACTGTTGAAAGCGAGTTTCTGACTTCGGTGGCCGGCCCTTGATTTGGTGAGACTCGTTTATACAACTATACGTTGAGTTGACATTAAACCGAACATCTTCCACCAGCCAGACCAACCATCGAGTAGCAGATGAATTCTGCCGAATACTTATATGAGGAAGGTATGAAAATCTGAGTATGAAGATTACCGCCGTTGATCTCTTTTGTGGTGCGGGTGGCCTCAGTTATGGCCTAGAACAAGCAGGAATCTCAGTTGCTGCGGGAATAGATAAAGATCCCGACTGTAAGCACGCGTACGAAGCAAATATTGATGCACCGTTTAAACAGACTGATGTCTTTCCACTCTCTAAGGACCCAGAGCGAGTTCGTCGAATGTACCCCTGGGATTCAGATTTGAACGTACTCACGGCATGCGCTCCCTGTCAACCGTACTCCACTATGGGGCACGCAAAGGACACTACCCACGAAGACCACCAGAAGTGGGGGCTCCTCAAAAACGTTAAGCAGATCATTTCAGGTGTTGAGCCTGACGTAGTCGTCACTGAAAACGTCCTTCAAGTACGTAAGGACCAAGTCTACGACGAGTTTATAGAATTTTTGGAAGATAACGGATACAACGTAAACAGTGACGAAAACAAGAAGGTCTACTGCCCCGAGTACGGGATTCCACAGAATCGTAAGCGATGGGTTGTCATGGCCTCAAAGGAGGGGGAAATTAAACTGCCCGACCCCCCGATTCAGGAAGAAGAGAATCACCCGACAGTAAAGGATCAGATAGACCATCTTCCACCGATCAAAGCAGGCGAAGCTCATCCAGAATTAGATATGCATCGGTCCAGAGAACTTTCCAGGAAGAATCTTGAGCGTATCAAAAATATGCCTCCTGGTGGGGATTGGCGAGTCTGGGAAGAGACGGGAAGAGAGGATCTGCTCGCGGATTGCCACAAGAAATCCAGCGGCCGCTCGTACAAGGCACCGTATAGTCGGATGGAGCCTGACAAACCGTCGCCCACAATCACGACGCAGTTTTATAACTACGGAAGTGGGCGTTTTGGCCACTACGATCCCGATCAAAACAGAGCAATCTCTCTCCTCGAGGGCGCACTACTGCAAACATTCCCCGAGGACTACAATTTCTACGAGAATTGGGAAGACGTTGGCGTTAGCAATCTGGGCCGCTTGATCGGGAATGCCGTCCCACCGAAGTTAGGAGAGTATATCGGAGAGGGAATTCTGTCACACGTCGGTGCGACGGCCCCCGCCGTGGGAACCGCAGCTGCCGACGACTGATGAATAACGGAATACTGAGTGAAGGGTAGTCGGCGAAAGCTCTTCAGCGAAGAAGGACTGTCGTCATATCTTCAGAAAGGTGGTCACTGCCAACGAATAACGATTTGTCTTGCCCAGAAGCGACCACTAGCAATTCTTAATCGAAATGTCAGCCGGGTCTACGATCAAGTGTTAGATGAAGTCTGGTCAACGGCGGAAGCGGACTAATGGGAATTTACAGAATGACTAGTGCGACGGAGAATCCTTGAGAATCCAACCTCACTCTCCTTGATTTCGTCGCGATGATTTGTCAGTGGGAATCGCAGTCTGATATTTGGATGCTACAGAGTATTGTAAGTACTAACAGAACCACAATAAAATCATCCAGTTCGTAAAGGAATTTGAGCACACCTTGCCATCCCAGGTGATGGGTTTGTACCGTTGTCGTGGGGGCTACGAATGATGAGGCTTATTCAACCGCATAATGAATTCCTCCGTAATGGCTCAAATCTCGCTTAGCCCACGAGTTCGTTTTGATGGGTTTCTCTTACTTAGAGGCGTATCCGGGCCTCAAAACATCGGTGGTCAAACATGACGCAGTCCCCCGGAGGGAATCGAGATGATCCGCTGATTCTACACTGTTTTGCAGATTACGGTACCGAATCAGAGATTCTCAGCGGGTTTGGTGAAGTTGTACGTGTGGGGATAGACCCGGTCGATACAAACGACAGCAGTCCAATCAGGGCCGATGCACACATCTCGGCTGACGAGAAAAGCTGGAGCTTCCCGATAAAAGAGGACGTAACCTTCGACCTTGGAGTCTTCCACCCGGTTTGTTCGAAGTGGGCAGCTACGACGAGCATCTCGGGTGACCCGGACGACCACGAAAATATGATTCCGAGTGCTCGTGAGCTAGCTGGTGAATATTGTGACCACTACGTCATCGAGAACGTCCCAAGAGCGCCACTTAGAGATCCGACCGTACTCAACGGCCGAATGTTCGGCCTCCCGATTGAGTACGAACGTGGTTTCGAGACGTCATTCGAAGTCCCACAGCCACCGCGGGAGCGACAGCTGTTCACGAACGAAGGGGCGTCAGAAACTGCAGAGACATCTTCGTTCTTCTTTTCTGAGCGCTCGCGTGACTGGTGGGCAGCAGCGAAAAATTACGTCCCTGGCTCGTATCCCAAAAGCCACCTCGCGAAGAATACGATCCCGGCCCCATTCATCTACTACGTCATAAGAGCGTGGCTCCAAGTTTACGAAGACGAGCAAGGGATTTCTGACGGACGAGTTGACTACTCTGATTACGACAAAAGAATGGAAACGAAGCGACGGGCGGAAGATAACAAGCAATTGGACGATTTTTAGACGACCGACACAGACAAGTTAACAGGTGATTTTAAATCACGTATAAGTCGATGGACGAGAGGTTTAATCACACGTACCAAGACAGAGCAAATATTGAGAGGTACGTCGGTGATCCGTTCTCTGGGGTGCCCGTTAACCAAAACCTCGTAGAGGAAGTCGCTACGGAATACAGTCTCGATAGCGACCACTTGGCTCGAGCGTTGAGAGAAGTAGAACGTTCCAAAGATCTACTCAACGTGGGGATTCTCTACTCAGGGTTCGATCCAATGCCAGTAGGTAAGGACGGGGATGGACACCTGTTCCTTACAGCAGATGCTGCCAACTGTTGGGATGCTGTAGCTGAACGTCTGACGCTCACGTCGGTAGGGAGAGATGCAGTAGCTACTGCTCACGATCGCCAAGTTCGCAAATACGGTCGGAACACGGACGATACAGGGGTCAGGTTCGTTGTTACGTGTCCCGAATTTCCGTCTGCAATCGTAGAAGACGTTCAGAGGTTAGTTCATCAGACGCCTCTCTCTGCCAGACAGGCAACCGTCTGGATGCTGAATCAGCACGCTCTGAATGTCGCAGCGATTGCAGACATTTTGTCGGTCCCCGAAATGGTGGTTCGGTCGGAGTTAGTGGAAGTCAACAACGAGACGGAACGCGTCACTACCGCTGCGAAGCTACTAGACGTTCCCAACACTACTCTAACCCGAACGAAACCGAACCCAACCTCTGACCAGTGGATGGGAATCAAATGGTCACCCTGGCACGATCTGTACAACCGAGAGTCGTTACTCACAGACCTGCCTAAGGAACCCGGATTATATAGGGTTCGTCACACCGGAGTAGAAGGACTATTGTACATCGGTGAAACCGGTTCTGAAGGAGGCCTCCGAGACCGAGTGGGTCACGGCCTGGCTGTGGGGCTGGGCAGTTCTTCTCGCCCCGAAGGAGGCAATCACGACGCGACTACCCCCCTGTGGAGAATTGCGTCTAGCATCGATGGGCAGCTTGAGGTGTCTTTCGCGACACCACCGGTGGCGGCGAACAAGCGTCACCGATTGGCTCTCGAGGCAACCCTAATCGCTGTGTCCCGTCGAGAAACAGGACGAACGCCCAGTGTGATGTTGAATCGAGATCCCCTTCGGGAAGAAATGACACGAACACAGGAGGGAGGACAGGGCCAGCGATCCAGTTTGCGAGACGAGTCGTATAGCGTGCCGAGCTGGAGAGACTGGCGAGCGGTCACTAGTCTTGAGTGGTTGGGATATGATTGGACTTCACCCCGTCCACTTTCTGACCGGTCCGAAGTCAAGAGTTCGAAAGTGTGTGCATTTCGAGTATGGAAACCTCAATCGGAGACAAGCGAGTGGGAACAAGTTCTCACAGTAGTTGGGACAACAGAATCTCTCCACAGCAGGTTATTCACATTACGGAATGAATACGGTCCAGAAATGAGGTTTTCGATCACCGAACTTCCAGATTTGCGTGACGAAGATGTTGCCCGGTCAAGAGAACTTGAGGAAGTTCGGTATGACCTCGTCGGTGCACATTATCTCACCTCTGGGCAACCTCCAGAGGATCAATATTAAAGTCCGAATTGGACGGGAGGTGACCAGATCGGCTGGCTGTACCTCCATCTCGACAGTAAATATTTATAGTACAGCGATATGGACATTCCCGTTATGAACTCTCTTACACATTTCCGCCTTATTAAGGACACAGTAAGGCACCACAGTACCTTCGAGGACGATCAATGAGCGGGGAGTGGGGATTCACGACGTCACGGCCGACTGACGCTCGGTATGGTGACGACGTGGCAAAATATGCGATGTCGAGCGGTGATCAAGGTCTGAAGACGTTCGTCAGGGAGGTTCTACAGAACTCTAACGACGCTCGTCTTTACAACGACGATCCCGCCCAGGTGACGTTTCGGCTTGAGACCCTAGAGGGGGATGATCTGCGTGAATATCTGGAAGCGCTCGATATTTCGACGTGGTCGGACCACGCGAACCTAGCGTGTGAGACCGAAAGTGGCGAGCATCTCGCAGAATCTATGGAACGGATTCAAGACGAAGGAAAGCTGCGGGTTCTCACTATCGAAGATCAGAATACACAGGGACTTCTTGGGGCCGAAACTGCCGATCAATCGAACTTTACAGCACTCGTTCGTGACGTTCTTTTCAGTAGCAAGTCCGGTGATACATCTGGAGGTAGCTACGGACTTGGAAAGGCCGTACTCTGGCTCTTTTCGGGACTTTCGATGGTGGTATTCAACTCTACGCTTAGTGAGCCCGATCCACGCGATAATTCACCACGGCTAATCGGGCGCACTCGCCTCCCCACACACAAATCGGAAGACGGCGATACTGTGTATCAGGGACATGGGTGGTTCGGTGACGTTGAAGATCTTCCAGAGGAGGAAGGGGGTGCAAGACCCGAATCTCTGTGGGGAGAGGGAGCGAATGAAATCGCCGACCGTCTTCGGCTGAGCCGGCCCGACAGCCCGGGAACAAGTATTCAAGTAGTTGACTTCCGGGTCCCGACAGCAGAGGAACGACTAGACGAAGATGAGTTAGCGAGTCGAATAACCGAACTCGCCATCGAATGGTTCTGGCCTGCGATCCATCGAGGCAATCTCAAAGTGACCGTCGAGACAGAAGACGATACACATGAGGCGAGTCTGAACGAGTATCCGAATTTCTCACCTTTCACTTCGTGCCTCAACGAAAGACCGAACGCAGTTGACGAGTTAGACGACTCCGGTGACGTCATCGACGAACCAATCTCACTGGAGGTCCCAGCGAAGTCTGACGAATCTGGCCAGACCGACGGAGAACTTGATTTGGTTGTTCGGCGTGCCCACAGTAACGAACGCTACAAGCGAAATCACGTTGCCTTCGTTCGCGGGTCGGGGATGGTGGTCGAATACTATGATCGAGACAAGGTTGTCGTGGGGAACGAGCACTTCCACGGGGTCCTCTTAGGTGGGCGTGCGAGACCTTGGGGAACAGGAGACGATCCGACTGAAGAGGACATGATCGTTGAAGAGTTCCTCACAGCAGCTGAGCCTCCTCAACACAATGAGTGGAAGCGCACCGAGACACTCGCGAACACGTACTCGCGCGGGTTTAGAACTGCTGTGGAGAGTATCAAACCTGACGTCACTGATACTCTGAGGAGCCTCGTCGCACCGAACGTGGACCGTGGTTCGACAGGTCCGGAACGTCTCGGTAATCGCTTCAGGATTGGTAACGAGGCACGAAATGGAGCCGCTACCAGAGAATCGCCCAGCAGTCGCCGTGTGTCGGGAGAAACGGACATCTCGTTCGACGAAACGTATGACCACTGGGTATTCAGCGGTGAGGTTGAGCCGATAAACGAGGGGTACGAAATTCGAGAGGTAACGGTGACACTTGCCCGAATGGCCGAGGAAAGAGCTACGAACGATCGGCTTCCAGTGGCGAGCATCTCCTCAGACACTGCTGGGGTATCAATCTCCCTCCCCGAAGAGAACGGGATACAAATTGGGCGACTTGATCCCTCCTCAGGAACTTCCTCAATTACCTTTGAGGGATCCTCTGAGCAGGACCTTAGACGCGTCGAGACTCGCCTCAAAGTGTCTGTGAACGTCGCAAAAAGAGGTGAGGACTGATGTCTGTTAGCGACGAAGACTCCGAGACGGATGAATCAGAAGAGGAAGAAATCCAGACGGGGAGTTTAGTTACTCAATCTCTTCCCCACACCTTCGAACGAGATGCACTGTCTTTCGAAGTCGACGAATTCCGATTGGATGGTGTGGAACTCAATGATCGAGGGGATTTGAACGAATCTGACCAGGTGTTGTCGCTCGTCGGAGAGTCGGGCTGGGATTCATTGGAAGTCGAGGGGACCGTAGAACTCCAGTCTGATACCATTCAGGAGGTTTTCCCGCCTGAGGAGTGGGAAGATTCTCCTGGCAGGCTCGCACTTGTAAAGACAAACCGGCTTGCGATCAATCGCTCACGAGAGATTCTCTCCGATGCACCGATGGAGGCCGGTACGCATCCGTTCGAGATCCAGCTGGATCGTGACGAATACCGAGGAACCGTGAACCTCGAGCCCTACTTGGTTCGCTCAGATAATCGAGACCCAGGCCCGACGAATTGTGCCTCGAAGGCGGGCTCTCGGTTGGCGAACGGGGAGCTATGGATCGTCCGTCTAGATGAACCAACTGACGGTGGCGGTCTCCTTATGCCGATCATCGAGGACTTCGAAGATACCGATCGACTCCCCGACGACAATCATATTCACCATTTGAGTTTAGACGAACCTCGAAACCCCCAGCTCTACTTGAACCGGGGGCATCCTCAGGTAGTAAACGTCTTAGAGAACGAAGGTGCGACAGGAGGCCCACCCCGGCTACGTGATGTCCTCTACGATTACATCGAACATTCAGTGTGGACACAACTCTTGATCCAAACTGCGCGAGACACCGATACAGACACTGGTGAAACAAAGCATAGCTGGCAGGACGACGTCCTTGAGATATTCATAGACGACCTCTACCCTGATCTGGACAAGGACATGGCCGCTGTACAACTTGCAGCCGACGTACGAAGTATTGAGGACTTACCTGCACTCGTACAGAAAATTGAGCAAGCAGTGCATCAGCGGTACAATATCCCACAGGATACGACTAAACTAATTGAGGAGGCGATTCAGAATGACAACTGAACTATATAGGCTACAAAGCGCGGGGCACCCAATGATTGACGAAGCGTTCCTGAGTGGCGACCGTGACCTTACAGAAGACGATCTTAGACCATATTTAACACCGCTGGGAAAGTCAATAGACCTAACTCCGATTGACGACCAGTTCGAAGAAATCCGCGAAGACGACACAATCGGTGCTCAGGATAGTCAGATTGACGCCGAATTGGCATCTACTCTTCACAAGACACTAGACCTGACGAGAAATGAGGCGTCTGACGCTGGCTTGTGGCACTACCTCTGTGTCGTTCGTTTCTCTGACCTTGTTCATTACCGGTGGGATCACGTGTACGACCCTGAAGATCCTGATAATATGGAGGAGAAGTTTCTGAAAGCCGGTGCGGATATTTATTCGAACGCGCTTCATCGTCTCTGGTGGGCAGCTGAGCTAACTTATGAAGAAGCTGAAAGCGGTGATCCCGAGGATCGAGATTACGAACGGACGAGGCAAGTCTTAGACTTCCAGGAACTCGCGAATGATATATTCGACAGATGGTTCGCACGGTACCGGCCTGTCGCAGTTGCCTGTGTCGATCTCCTTTGTCACGAAGCTCTGAACGAAATCAAAGAGGAAGGAGAATATTCAGATCCGCCGTCAAACAGTGAAGTCGCGAGTGATACGACGACTCTACTCCGTGAGGAGCTGACTGTCCGTCGTGTGGAGGCTATGGAAGAAGATGAGATTGTAGACACGATTCGAACACTTCGAGAGGAGGTTCTGTGCGGAGAGGCGGAGTAAATACATACACGTTAGTAAGACTGGTTCTGAAAATCTCCTTTTTCGGAAGTAGGAGATCAACCCCGAAATATTCCGATACATAGTGCTGAGAACGCCTCTAACACTATAAAAGACATCGTTAGACTGCTTTCCGGAAACAACCCGGTTATGCTTTTATCACTTGACGGGAAACAAGTGAGCAGTAACAGATGATCCGCGATGCTCGCGTACTCCGCGCCGGGTTCGTCCCTCGGGAAGTTGAGCATCGCGACGCCGAAGTCAACCACCTCTCTAGCGTCCTTGAGCCCATCACGAACGGTGAACCCGCCGACACGGCTATCGTCACCGGACCCAGCGGCGCCGGCAAGACGTGCATCTCGCAATTCGTCACCGAACGCCTGCGTGAGGAAGTGCTCGACGTCGAAACCACCTACGTCAACTGCTGGCGTAACTACACCCGATTCCGGACGCTCTACCAGATCCTCGACGACCTCGGCGCCACTATCGACATCCACCGGCAGTCGACGCCCCACGACGAACTCGTCGATCGCCTCCAACAGCATGACGGCCCCCGAACGGTCGTCATCCTCGACGAGGTCGACCAGCTCGAAGACCCCAGTGTCATCTACGACCTCCACAGCCTCCCGCAGTTCGCAATCATTTGCATCGCGAACAAGGAAGAGGAGCTGTTCGGTCGCGTCGACGATCGTCTCGTGAGCCGACTGCGCTCCAGCGAGCACGTCCGGATGGACAAGTACCACGACGAGCAGCTGTACGACATTTTGAGTGCTCGGACGAAGTGGG